>Ga0184612_10000063_pt1 | contig 45965 bp, 37 predicted proteins | sample PLM3_60_coex_FD_133163 | JGI IMG/M metagenome (GOLD analysis project Ga0184612, IMG submission 133163) | Groundwater sediment microbial communities from an aquifer in East River, Colorado, USA - PLM3_60_coex | ecosystem: Environmental > Terrestrial > Soil > Riparian zone | place: USA: East... | reverse complement strand
CTGAGATTGTTGCCCTCGTCATTGCCGTTGATGTCGTTAGCGACGGCATTGCCGGCGCCGCTGACGGCGCTGCCCAGCAGGACGAGGTTTTCGAATTGCGAAGCCAGCGTATGGTTCAGATGGCTGCTGACCGTATCGGTGCCTTCGCCGGCAAACTCGACGATCGTATCGCCGCTGTCGATGACGTAAAGGTCGTTGCCGAGTCCGCCGATTAGGGTCGCGATCGATCCCACGCCATCCAGCGTGTCATTGCCGTCACCGCCATCGAGCGTGTCCGTGCCGCCGCCGCCGACCATCGAGTCATTGCCGTCGTCGCCTTGCAGCAGATTGTTGACGCCATTGCCGAGGATCACGTTGTTGAACGAGTTGCCGATGCCGTTCGCCGCCGAACCGGTCAAAGTGAGATTCTCGAGAACGCCGGGCGTCAGCGTGAAGCTGATCGAGCTTTGCACCGTGTCGGTGCCGCCGGCCGCCAGTTCGGTGATGACGTCGCTGATGTCGTTGATGATCAGCAGATCGTTGCCGGCGCCGCCAACCAGCGTGTCGCTGCCCGTGCCGCCGTTCAACGTATCGTCGCCGGTGCCGCCGCTCAGGGAATTGTTGCCGCTATTGCCGGTCAGGGCGTTATCCAGCGTGTTGCCCGTGCCGTTGACAGAGGCACCACCGGTCAGCAGCAGATGTTCCACATTGAGGCCCAGCGTGTAGGCCAGATCGGTCTGCACCGTATCGTCGCCCTGAGAGATGCCTTCGGTCACGAGGTCGCCGGCATCGTTGACGACGTAGGTGTCGTTGTCGAGGCCGCCGAGCATGCGGTCTGCGCCAACGCCGCCGTCGAGTTGATCGTTTCCGGCGCCGCCGACGAGGCTGTCGATGCCGTCGTCGCCCCGCAAGGTGTCGTCGCCGTTACCGCCGTCGAGCGTATCGTTGCCCGCCGCGCCGGTCAGCTTGTTCGAGCCGTCGCTACCGATGATGCTGTTGTTATCGGTATTGCCGGTGCCGTTAATGTTGCCCGCCCAGCTGATCAAAGTAAGGTTTTCGACGTTCGCCGCGAGCGTGTGGGTGGAGCTGCTCTCCACAGTATCGGTGCCTTCAGAGAGGGCTTCGACGATGGTGTCGCTGCCATCGACATAGTACAAGTCATTGCCTGTGCCGCCGATCATGCGGGCCGTAGACCCCCAGCCGTCGAGCGTATCGTTGCCGTCGCCGCCATCGAGCGTATCGGTGCCGCCGCCGGCTTCGAGCGCGTCATTGCCGCCCAGCGCGGTCAATACGTTCGTACCGCCGTTGCCGATCATGACGTTGTTGCCGGCGTTGCCCGTGCCGTTGACAGAGGCACCACCGGTCAGCGTCAGGTTTTCGGTGTTGGCGTCGAGCACGAAACTGGCAGACGACTCGACCGTGTCGAAGCCGCCCGCGGCAAGTTCGGTAACGGTGTCGCCGCCGTCGATGACATAGAGATCGTTGCCGGCGCCGCCGACGAGCGTGTCGAGACCGCCACCGCCGGTCAGCGTGTCGTTGCCGTTGCCGCCGAGGAGTTCATTGTTGCCGACGTTGCCGATCATGCTGTTGTGATTGGCGGTGCCGGTTCCGTTGATGTTGGCGGTACCGGTCAATTCCAACGCTTCGGTATTTGCACCGAGGACATAGGTGACGGAACTGCGTACGGTATCCAGGCCCTGGCCGGCCACGTCGGTTACGACGTCACCTGCGTCATCGACGATATATGTGTCGTTGCCGGCATGGCCGGCCAACTTGTCGGCGCCAAGCCCGCCGTCGATCGTGTCGTCGCCGACGCCGCCGAGAAGCGTGTCGATGCCGTTGAACCCCAGCAAGTAGTCGTCTTGGGTCGAGCCGGACAAACTGTCATTGCCGCTGAACATGTCGGCGAGCAGGCCGCTGGCGTTGTTCGCGCTGACGAAAGCGGCAAATGAACCGGCGGAATAGGTGAGGCCGCTCAGTGTGAAGTCGGTGCTGCCGCCGAGGCTGCGCGTCCAGCCGTTGATCGTCCCGCCGCTAAGCCGGCCGGCCGTATAGGTGAATCCGCTGCCGCTGAGTTCGTCGAAATCGCTGCCATAGGTGACGCGGTACAAGACCGCCGTCGAGGTTGTTACGGCGCCGGTTGCAAAGTCGTCGATTGCGATCGACGACATATCGACGGCACTGCTAGCGACAAGATTCGCCATTGTTCTGTCCCTTTCCCACACATTGGGCCGTGTCCCGCGGCCCTTTTTTCTCCGGCGCTTATAACGCCGGCTGAAGGCGTCGTTTTGCCTTCGTTATGAGGAAAGATAGGGGGCAGATCATACCGATTTACTAAACGCGGGATTCGCAGTTCATTCAGGCGGATTTTGCGGAAAGTTTAAAACGCCGATGTTTTTGGCGTTCTAACTTATTCATTCATCTTGATTAAATGGCGGAGCGACCGCGCTTCTGCGCGGCATCCGTTCATCGATGGTCAAGGATAACGTCCGGTAAAGATTGGAAAATTATCGTCGCCATCGTAAGATTCATTGCCCGGAGCCTTCCCAGGCCGCGAGTTTCGGGCTGCAGGGATGGTGATTCAGATCACCCGCTGGATACCGCTTTGCACAGCGGTATTCCGTCCTAGAAATGCAGGGACCGAACGCGCCGGCAGATTGGGCCGGACGTGCCGAAAGCGATTCCGGGCAATTGGCCAGGCTCCGGCGCCTCGAAGGACTTGGCGAATGCTCTCGTAGACCAAGTATTCGCCGGAAATATTGTGCTGCGCGCAATGCATTAACATTTGCGAACGTGCCGCAATCTTGGCCAGCCAAATGATGTAATATAAATATATTGTTGTGATTAATGTCACAGATAATATTCGCCACTTAGTCTTCCCTCTTATCTGCGGGGGATAAATCAGACAGATCAATGTCTTGTACTCGCCGCCGGCGGAGCGTCGGTCCAGGGATCGCCGCACACGGCCGGCCGGAAAAAAACAAAGCAAAAACAGGTGATTCGGGGAGATGGACCATGTTCAGGTCATCGCGTCTGGACCATGCCATCGGTGCAATCTACGAGGCCGCGCTCGATCCTTCGGGCTGGGCGCCCGCGCTGATTGCCATGGCGCAGCAGATCGGTGCGAATTCGGCAGTGGCCACCGCCATGGATCTCGCCGACAGCAGCATCAGCTTCGGCGCTCTCTATAACATCGATCCGGGCCGCCTCAGCGACTATGCCCGGCATTACATGAGCGTCGACTTGTGGAATGCGGCACTGTCGCGGATTCCGGCGCGGCGCCCCTATTCCAGTCACGCGCTGGTCGACGAAGCGACCTTTACCCGGAGCGAATTCTACAACGATTTCCTCCGATGTCAGGGCATCTTTCACGCTGTCGGCGGTTTCGTCATGCGCAGCAACTCCAAGGTGTTTCTGTGCGGACTACATCGCGAACGCCAGCAGGGTCCTTTCGAGCCGGCGCAAGCGCGCCGTTTGAGCCGGCTGTTTCCCCATTTGGAACGCGCCGCTCGCCTCCAGGGCGGACTCGCTGCCGTCGGCGGTGTCGCCGAAGGGTTGGCGACGGCGCTGGAGCGAATGCCCCAGGCGGCGCTGCTGGTGGACGGCACCGGCCGCATCATCTGGTCGAACAGGTTGGGCGAGGATCAGCTCCGCCGGGCGGACGGAATTCGCCTGCGTGAAGGGCGCATAGAATCCGCCGGCTCTCCGTCACTGACGCAAGAGCTTCGCCAGCTTATCGCCGGCGCGGCTCGCTTGATGGGCGTGGTTGCCTTTGGCAACGGACATCAGCGCATTGCCGGTCATGACTGTGGCAGTGGCGCGGCGTGGGCCGAAGAGCAGGCCGGTCGCGCTTTGTCTCAGCCTGGTCTGCCGGAGCAGGGCAACGGCGACGACATGATCCATCTGCGCAAGCGGACGGCCGTGGGGCGTGGGGCGTTGGGAACGAAGCGGCGGGCAACGCCGCGGCAAGGCTTGGCTTCGCCGAATATCATTCGGCCGCCGCAGGAAGTCGCGATGGAAGATATGGGCGGCCTGCTGCTGTTGCCTCGCGCCTGGCCCTTGCGGCCACTGATGGTGACGGTAACGCCGCTGGCGCCGCGGGAGCGGAGCGGGGGCAGCATTGCGCCGGGCCTGCCGCAGCCGGCGGCGCTGCTGCTGATCCACGATCCCGACCGTGCGGTCGCGATGCCGCCGGAGCGCCTGGTGCGCGTCTACGGGCTGACGCAGGCGGAGGCGAGGCTGGCCGCGGCGCTGGCCGGCGGCTCCAGCCTCGGGGCCTACGCCGACAATGCGCGTATCACCATTGGCACCGCACGCTGGTATCTGAAGCAGGTGCTGGCCAAAACCGGCGCGCACCGCCAGAGCGAACTGGTGCGCCAGGTGGTGATGACGGCGGGCGCGGAGGGCGGAGCTGCTTCGCACGGGCGTGTGATTTGTCACGGACACGGGTTCCTCGGTGTGGGGACAGTGCGCATCGCCTGAGATTCCTATCCGGCTTGCATCGGCTGGTGTAGAGTACTTCGAATTGGTCACCCGGCTCATCGATGCCGGCAACACCCCGGCCGGTAAGGCGGCCGCGATTGCGTTGATTTGGGGCCGGAGTCGGTGGCCCGTTGATTGCCGCACGACATCGGCCACGAAATGTAGCGCCCTCCCGAATGGGGGGTGCTGAAACGGTGTAGTAAGCGTAGCTTGCATTCGAACACTTACTCAAGTGATGCGACTTGAGCACCGGTTCCGACATGAATGGCGCGGTGGCCATCCTAGAGGTGTTCGGAGGATAGACATTGATCCTCCGCTGGCTCGTGCAGCTAGGAGCATGCGATGATTGATCAAGGGAATTTGAAGGGTCAGTTCTGCCGATTTCTCGCGCCCTTAAATGGTCGACTGCGCATATTCTTCGCGGTGTGCTGCGCAACGCTATGCATTCTTGTGATGACGTCGTCACTTGGTTCGGACAGGTGGCCATCCATCAAACAGGGTTCCGGCACAGATTCTACTAGCCAAGATCCAAACAAGAAAAAGGAAACGCCGCAAGCCGTCTCGCCGAACCCACCGCCCCCACCGCCCACTTGCTCGGGCGGGGTATTGGTACCGAACTCCCAGTGTCCTTCCGGCTTTGCCTTGAGACGGCAATGTGGTGGCCAGACCGTTACAGACTGCGCCACAAGATAGGCATGTGTACGCAAAATGACGATTGCATCACAAACCCTGACCTTTGTGCGAGCCAACGCCTGGAATTTCATAGGTGTAGTTGGGTTGATTGTTGCCATTGGCGCAGGTTTGCATTTCTTTTTCCCGGAAGTACTGAGGCTGGGGATGACGGAAACCTTTGGCAGCGTCTACGTCAACAGTCCTCAAATTTATACGCGAGAACGCCTAGTCAATGATCGTTTTGTTCACGACGCATGGCTGCGTGAGCAACTTGGCATGAGCGACACACTCGCAATCGCGCCATCGGAGCGCATCAGGCAAGAATTGCAGTTCGAGATAATCCATGGATCGCCAAACACTGCCGATGGCGTATCGAAAGCGACATCCGCAACGGGCGATCAGGAACAAGCACAAACAGAAACGGGGACAGCGCCTGTAGAGTTGTCGCCCTTAGACATATTTGAAGCCCGAAACTCGTACAGAGCACAAGTCCGCGGCCAGATAATTGAGAACCAATTGGATGATCGCCACGATCTTCAGGGAAACTCGCTTTACCTGTTTAAGTTCGATGTCGCCGTCCTTCCCGGTTCCAATACAACGAGTTCGGCTCGTATCACTATTGAGATGAAGGGTGTTCCGTCCTACTCGAATGCCGAAAAAGTGACTGATTCCTCGTACGACGCCGCTGAGTTAGTAAAGGAGGTCAATGGCGTTAAGAAGTATGCCCTAGATTTCTACGAGAAAACTCCCGCTTTAGACATTTGGCAGCAACTGTATGACGATTGGTGGCAAAACATCGGAATCAGGCTGAACACGACCATGTCGGATCTATTGAAGGCGTATCGCAACGATCGTTTTCCGCTAGAGTACTACCGAGAGATATTTTGGTCCATTGCGTCCTCCAAGAGCGTCCCGTATCCGGCACTGAATGATGAAGTGTTGACATGTCTTGACAGCCTGTGGGCGGAAAAAGGAATCGTGCCGGGAATCAAGCATCAAAGAATACGGAGCATGATCAGTATTCTTGAAGTTGCAGATAGTTTCGCAAACTTTAGACAGATGAAAGAGCCGGAACGCAATGAGAATACTCTGAACGCGATCGAACCCGCAGCGGACTCATTCTGTGAGACGCTGGTCAATGAGGAAGCTGCCAATGAGTTCCAGCAAGGGCATTATTATCGTCAGCTGCCAATCAACAAGCCGAAAATTGCGGATAATACCGTTATTGAGTTTGTTGCGAGGAAAGCAACCGAGATAGTCTTGGGATCGGACACCCGGGTATCAATTGCCGGCTTGACCGATGGCGCATCCAATGGGACAGGAGTGACGGACAGTACGCCCGGGTCCCTTGATCCCTATCTTGGAATTTCATTTCTGAAAGGAACGTCGCTCAGTGAGCCGGGCTTCTTTGGTGTACAGCCGCGCGTGGTCGAACTTTGGCTAAGTCCTCTCGAAAAAGGCGAGCGGTGCCCAAGCAGTCGACCAAGTGGAGCGGCCGACCCTATCATGCTCGCATATTTGGCGGCATTTGAATTAAGATATATGGCGGGGCCTAGACCAAGAAAAGGCACTTTCTGCTTGCAGTTGCAAAGAATCGAGGACAAGAGCGGGAAGTCCACCGTGCAGGAACCCTACTACCATATGACTCAGAAGTTAGTTGAACTGGCGCTAGAAAAGATAAGGTACTTTAAAGCTTACGATGAAGTCTCGGGAGGCGGAATCACCGTTCCAACGGGCTTGTTTAATTTCGTCGAGGCGATTTCACGAGTCGATACGTATAGCTACTCAGTAACGCCAAAGCGGGAGTACGATGTCAGCTTGGTGGAATCTTCTTTGTCTAGCCTGGTCGGCGGCAATACTCGCCCCGCCGATGGAGACAGCAATTCCGGAACGAGCATAACCGCTTCGGGCAAGCGGCAACTCGAAAGCCTTCGAGAGAATGTTTCGATTGTAAGCTTCGGTTCGGCGCCGATCGGCGACAAGTCTGCTAGCACGACCTTCGGTTGGGTTTTCTCGCCCACTGTTACCGATAGTTACGATGGGCGGAGAAGGTTCACGCCGGTGCAGCGTTCGGTGTATGCACTGCTTTCTGTGCCCGCTTGGTGGAGCAAGGTGCACATTACAGTGCACAAAGCATGGACGGACGATGCTGGGCGACCGGTCGAAACGGAGCGATGGGCTACCCCAATGGACAACGCTCCAGAGACCGTTCCTGTGCAGGAATATACAATTCCCCTGCCGGTGGACTATGAAGCCATAGACCTCATCGTTCTGGGCGCCACGCGGCGAAGCCCAGAGGTCTACGCAATTGGGCTTGAACAGCCGATACATATCGCTGCATGCCGTCCCGCAGACATATTACTCCCTGGCAAGCGGCTTTGGAGAAGCACAATAGTTACGCTTGGCGGTCAAGTTGCCGACCGCATCACCGTGCTTCCGAGCATGCGTGGAATAATTGCTCATTTCGGCAGAGTGGAAATTCCGCCAGCGCTAACCGATCTGACCGAAACGGCAAAGCTTCCGGTGACAGTATGGACCAGCGAAGGCCAGTATTCCCTGGCCTCCGAGGCTGAAGTCCGTATTCCGCATGAAATTCAGCAATTGATGGAGACAAACCATCTGCCAGATTGTCCAGCCTCTGCTGGACTGTCAGGGGCTACGGTACAATAGTTCCCTGTGCGTCCCCGCAATAGCACAGCCAGCCGATCGGCCCGGGTTGTGGCAATGGACAAATTCCATACTGCGTCTGGCACTTAGTTCCCACGGCCTGCGAGAATAGAACACCATCGCTGTCAACTGGGCGAGAGCGACTATCGGGCTCGGTTGTCGCATATCGAAACTGTGGTGCGTCTACCGCGTTTGATTCACCAACGGTCTGCTTGTCGACACCTGCGTGATGTCGATCGCTTGCGGACGAACCTGCGATCGGCATCAAAAGGCAAATAGCCGCGACGCCCAGAAGTCGCTTGCAAGGGAACACTATCAGCTTTGACGACGTTGTTTTCCTGTGGATGCGCTGAAAAATCATACTGCACCTCACATCAAACGAACACTGCTTGGTTGAGCAATGTATTCAGTGAAAATTTTACTCCACTTCGCGTCAGAAAGCAAAGGACAACATCAATCCAACAACAATCGACAGAAGAATTGCTCGCCCTGAAAACTCATCGTTGAACTGCTCGCGCGATGCGCTTGGCGCGGGATTGCCGGCAAGGCAGATTTGCGACGCTCACACATCCACCTCTTTCACGAACTTCGCGTTCTCCTGGATGTACTCGAACCGAAGTTCCGGTTTCCGCCCCATCAGCGTCTCCACCAGGTCTGCGGTCTTGCGCGCCACCGCGCGGTCGTCGCCGTCATGAGCGTGGCGATCGGGTAGGCGGACGCGGAGGAGGGCGCGGCGCGCCGGGTCCATGGTGGTTTCCTTCAGCTGCGAAGCCATCATCTCGCCCAGGCCCTTGAAGCGGCTCATCTCCACCTTGCTGCCCTTGAACAGCGTCGCCATCAGCTCGTCCTTGTGGCGGTCGTCGCGGGCATAGGCGCTGTCCTTGCCGGCGGTGAGGCGATAGAGCGGCGGCACCGCCAGGAACAGATGGCCGCTTTCGATCAGGCCGGGCATTTCCTGATAGAAGAAAGTCATCAGCAGCGAGGCGATGTGAGCGCCGTCGACATCGGCGTCGGTCATGATGATGATGCGGTCATAGCGCAGCTTGCCGACGTCGAACTTTTCGCGCAGGCCGCAGCCCAGCGCTTGCACCAGGTTGGTCAGCTCCTGGTTGCCCTTGAGCTTGTCGGCGCTGGCGCTGGCGACGTTCAGGATCTTGCCGCGGAGCGGCAGCACCGCCTGAATTTCGCGGTCGCGCGCCTGCTTGGCGCTGCCGCCGGCGCTGTCGCCTTCCACCAGGAACAGCTCGGTGCCCTCGGCCTCGTCGCGAGTGCAGTCCGCCAGCTTGCCCGGCAGGCGCAGTTTGCGCGTCGCGGTCTTGCGGGTGAGTTCCTTCTGCTCCTTGCGGCGCAGCCGCTCCTCGGCGATTTCGATCACCCGGTCCAGGAGATCGCGCGCCATTTCCGGGTCGGCGGTCAGCCAATGGTCGAAATGGTCTTTGATGGTGGCGTCCACCAGTTTCTGCGCTTCCACCGACGCCAGCTTCTCCTTGGTCTGGCCCTGGAATTGCGGTTCGCGGATGAACACGGACAGCAGCACGCAGGCGCCGCCCATGATGTCTTCGGTGGTGACCTGTGCCACCTTGCGGTTGCCGATCATCTCGCCATAGGCCTTGAGCGAACGCGTGAGGCCGCTGCGAAGGCCCGCCTCATGGGTGCCGCCTTCGGGCGTCGGCACAGTGTTGCAGTAAGAATGGACGAAGCCCTCGCCATCCGACGGCCAGGCGATCGCCCAGTCGCAGCGGCCTTGGTCCTCCGGGAAACCCACATGGCCCATGAAGGGCTTCTGGGTCACCGTCCTGCGGTCGGCGAGCTCCGAATTGAGGAAGTCGACCAGACCGTCCTCGAAATGCAGCGTCGCCTCGGCCGGCGTGTCGTTGTCGCCCGCAATCAGCTTGGGATCGCAGCGCCAGCGGATCTCCACGCCACGGAACAGATAGGCCTTGGAGCGCGCCATGCGATAGAGCTGTGCCGCGCGGAACTTCGCCTCCTTGCCGAAGATCTGGGGATCGGCGTGGAAGCGCACCGACGTACCCTTGCGGTTCGTCGCCGGACCGAGCTTTTTCAGCTTGGTTGTCGGTTTGCCGCGGGAATACTCCTGCATGTAGATCTCGCGGCTGCGCACCGATTCCACCGTGAGCTTATCCGTGAGGGCATTCACCACAGAAAGTCCGACGCCGTGCAGGCCGCCGGAGGTGGAATAGGCCTTGCCGCCGAACTTGCCGCCGGTGTGCAGCATGGTCATTGCCACTTCGAGCGCCGTCTTGCCCTTGATCTTCGGATGGGGCTCGACGGGGATGCCGCGACCATTGTCCTTGATCGTGACGAAACCATCCTTGTCTAGTTCCATCTCGATGCGGCTGGCATGTCCGGCAACTGCTTCGTCCATGGAATTGTCCAGGATTTCGGCCACGAGGTGATGCATGGCCCGCTCATCGGTGCCGCCGATATACATGCCGGGACGCCGGCGCACGGGCTCCAGGCCCTCCAGCACTTCGATATCCTTGGCGCCGTATTCGGCCGAGGTCCGGCGGGAGTCTTTGTCAAAAAGGTCGGGCATGTCGTTCTTGCGTTGCTCACAGGTTGCCGAGGATCGGCCCCGGCGTATCAGGGGAAGAAGTGCGGGATTGCCAACGATATATTAATGCCGCCGAGCCATCGACCGCATTATCTAGTACATATATGAGGACTGGAACACAAGTTATTGATGTTTCACGTGAAGTTATTTAACCTTTAGAAACTAGGTGAACTCGCTCAAAGGCCATCGACCGGTCCATTCAGGGCGATCTTAATTGGCCGGGACACCTTAGCCGTGACCTTCACTTGCTCGGCGCCGGCGAGACGCGCGACCCGGTGCAGACCCTGGCGGAGGATATCCGGAGGCACGGGCCGCTTCAGATCGAGCCCGGAAACCAGCCATACCGGCTTGCTGCCATTGCGGTCCAGCTTGGCGTCCACCAAGCCTACAACCTCGTTGTCCAGGATCAGCGGCTTGGCGAAATAGAACTGTCGCTTGTCGGCCGGCGTGTAGGCTTCGAACTTATAGTCGAAGCCGAAGAGTTGGGAAAACCGGCCGCGGCTGTACAGCAGCTGATCCAGGGGCGGAACGACCCGGAGCAGGGGATCCACCGCGGCCGCTGCCCGCTCCCAGCCGGGTTCGTCCTCCGGCAGATACCAGAATGTCGGGCTCTCCGGCAGGTCGGCCACAATGATGGGCCGGGCCAGCTCGGCCAGCTTGTCCGCCACCAGGGTGCGCCAGCGCTTGATGCTCTCGCCGCGCCAGCTGCCGTAGTGCAAGGCCACCCGGCTGGCGATCCGGTTGGCGGTATCGATCTTCAATACGCCCAAGGCGGACTGGATCAGGAACCGCTCATAGTCCGCCTTGGCCGGCGCCGTCCAATCCCGCAAATGGGGATCCGACCGCTCCGTCAGGTCGAAGACCCGGTGAAAATTCGGCGTGCGGCCGACGATCTGGATGTCCCGGTCATAGAACAGATAGTCCAGAGCCTTTGTCGTCGCCTTGATGGTGTTGAAACCGCCAATGACACGCCTCGACTCGAAATCGGCCACCGTTACCGGGCCGTTCTGGCGGATATGGTCCTTGATCTTCTGCATCAATGGCAGATAGCGCCGCCGGCCGGTTTTGTGGCGCGGGCGAAAATCGGTGAAGCCGGTAAGGAGCAGCGGCAGCCAGTCCTGTCGCACCGCGAACAGGGGATAGTGGGTCTCGCGGAAGGCGCTGTTCTTGTAGAGAAGGTCGTAGAACCCGCTGGGCCGATCCTCGGCGCGGGCGATCCAGGCCAGCTCCTGATTGCGCAATCCGGAGACGCGAATGGAGTCGATCTGCCACATGCCCAGGGACCGGGCGGCGGCGCTTGCTTCCGGCGGCTGCCAAAGCGGGCCACGCAGACCGAGACGATCGAGCAGAAAGGCCCGCAGCTCCCCTTGCGATACGCGGCGGATCGCCGCCGATGCCGATGCCACTTGCTGCGCGCTCCCTCGATTGAGCGCGCCGGATCACTCGAGGCGCGCCGATCAGTCCCACATATTGGATTCGGTTGTGAAATTGGTGCGCACGGCGGTGACGACACAGAAGCGCTGGCCGGTCGGGGCTTCCATGATCACCCAACTGCGCACGTTCTTCACCCGCTTGGCGCCCAGCTTTTCCAGCCGAGTCACTTCCGCCTCTATATTATCGGTCTCGATGTCCAGATGCACACGGCTCGGATGATCGACCTTCTGCACCTCAAGATAGGGCTGGTTCGTATTTGTGCCGAGGATGACATAGCCACGATCCTCGGATTCCGCCGAGGCCCGCATCGGGAGGCCCAGGGCCCGGCTCCAGAATTCGCCGGCTGCCGGCAGGTCGCCGGTTTGGCAGTCGATGATGAAGCCGCCCAATTGACTTCGATGCATGGTTCCTCCTGATTGGATGCAACTCTCGGCCGAGGTGAAGCAATTCCAATACCATACCCCTGCGGACCGCGGCGAGAAGGGGAGCCGGGCCGCTTTTTGCCTCGCGCTTCACACTGCAACGCCCACCGCTGCGCCTTGACGGACAGGCTCTGCCGGGCATGACTGCGGCAGGGGACACGGAGCCGGCATGTCGGCCGATGAAAAGGGGAAACGTTGAATAAGGACCCGGACAAGTCGGCGGTCAGGGCCGAACCTGAACGGCCGCTGGCCGGACGGGACCCGGCGCTTCGCACCTTCGCCATGCCCAGGGACGCAAATCCAAACGGCGACGTTTTCGGCGGCTGGATCATGGCACAGATGGATCTTGCCGGGGCCGTTGCAGCGGTGCGCCGCGCCCGCGGCCGGGTCGCGACTGTCGCGGTGGAAGCGATGGAATTCCATCGTCCGGTGAACATCGGCGATCTCGTGTCCTGCTATGCCGAAGTGACGCGAGTCGGACGCAGCTCGATGCGCGTGGAAATTGAAACCTGGGTCGAACGGCGTACCACGCGCGCGATCGAGAAAGTCACAGCCGGAACATTTACCTATGTGGCTATTGATGACAAGGGCCGCCCGCGGCCCGTCGATGCATCGGCGGCCATTCCGCCGGCGCGCGACCCGTAACCACCAATCCGAGGCGTCAATAGTTTCTTAACCAGATTCGGGGAGAAGGGAGCGGAATGGAGACGACCGGAAACGACGCACCGCGTCGCCCAAGGCTGCCGCTGCAAGCGGCGCTGCTGTCGCTCCTCGTGCTTCTCGTGGCCTGCGCGCAACCGCGGGATCTACCGACCACGCCGCCGATAGAACCGGCAACGTCCGCAGCGGCTCCCCAAGTTGCAGCGATCCCGCCGGAACCGCTGATGCCCGCTTACAAAGCCACGCCGGCCGAGCGGCAATGCCTGGCTCTGGCCGTCTATTTCGAGTCCCGCGCCGAATCCCTGGAGGGGCAGCAAGCGGTCGCGGCTGTCGTCCTGAACCGCGTGCGCAACGGAAAGTTTCCCGGCAATGTTTGTGCAGTCGTGCATGAAGGCGGCGGCCAGCGCGGCCGCTGCCAGTTCTCCTGGTATTGCGATGGGCGCAGCGACAAGCCGAAGGACGGCGGCGCGTGGGAGCAAGCGTTGGCCGTGGCGGATTCCGCACTGGATGGCGTGATCAAGGACCCGACGGCCGGCGCGCTCTACTTCCACAACACCGCCGTCAAGCCGAAATGGCGCAAGAAGCTGACTAAGACCGCTGCCATCGACGATCATATTTTCTATCGCTAAGCCAAGCCGCCAATCGCGGGAGACATTATCCTGCAAAGAAAAGGGGGCCCGCCGATCTGCATCGGCGGGCCCTAGGTCCTTCCAGGGAACTTATCGCTTACACACTGTAGTACCGTTTGAACTCCACCGGATGCGGCGTGTGCTCGAAGTCGTAGACCTCTTCCCACTTCAGCTCGATGTAGCTGCCGAGCAGGTCGTCGGAGAACACGTCGCCCTTCTTGAGGAACGCATGGTCGGCTTCGAGCGCGCCGATCGCCTCGCGCAGCGAGCCGCACACCGTCGGCACATTCTTCAACTCGTCGGGCGGCAGGTCGTACAAATTCTTGTCCATCGGGTCGCCCGGATGGATCTTGTTCTCGATGCCGTCGAGACCCGCCATCAACATCGCCGCATAGGCAAGGTACGGATTGGCAGAGGGGTCCGGGAAGCGAACCTCGACACGCTTGCCCTTGGGACTCGCCACATAAGGAATGCGGCACGAGGCCGAACGGTTACGCGATGAGTAAGCCAGGAGCACCGGGGCTTCGAAGCCGGGAATCAGGCGTTTGTAGCTGTTCGTCGTCGGGTTGGTGAAGGCGTTGAGCGCCTTCGCGTGCTTGATGATGCCGCCGATGTAGTAGAGCGCCATCTCCGACAGATCGGCATAGCCGTTGCCGGCAAAGAGCGGCTTCCCGCCCTTCCAAATCGACTGGTGGCAATGCATGCCCGATCCGTTGTCGCCCTTGACCGGCTTCGGCATGAAGGTGGCCGTCTTGCCGTACTGGTGCGCGACGTTGTGCACCACATACTTGTAGACCTGCATGTTGTCGGCGCACTTCACCAGCGTGGAGAATTTCAGGCCGAGCTCATGCTGGGCTGGCGCCACCTCGTGATGGTGCTTCTCCATCTCCAGGCCCATGTTGGCCATGGTCGTCACCATCTCGGCGCGGATGTCCGTGCCGGCGTCCACCGGCGGAACCGGGAAATAGCCGCCCTTGATCGGCGGCCGGTGGCCGTGGTTGCCCTGTTCCATGACCTTGGCGTTGGAATAGGGGCCTTCGTCCGAATCGAACTCATAGAAGCAGCGGTTCATCGAGACGTCGTAGCGCACATCGTCGAAGATGAAGAACTCGGCTTCCGGCCCGAAGAAGGTCGTGTCGCCGATGCCCGTGCTCTTCAGATAGGCCTCGGCAGACTTCGAGACGGAGCGCGGATCGCGGGCATAGGCCTGGCCGGTGAGCGGTTCATAGACGTCGCAGAAGATGATCAGTTGAGTCTGCGCAGCGAAGGGATCGATGACCGCCGTGGACAGATCGGGCATCAACGTCATGTCGGACTCGTTGATGGCCTTCCAGCCGGCGATCGACGAGCCGTCGAACATCACGCCCTCGGTCAACAATTCTTCATCGACGGTGGCGATGGTGTGAGCGAGGTGCTGCCATTTGCCCCGCGGGTCGGTGAAGCGGAAATCGACGTACTTCACGTCGTGTTCCTTGATCATCTGCAGTACTTTTTTGACGTCTGACATCGGTCCTGATCCTTGTTTCTTGCTGTTGTCTCTGGTCGTTGAATTGATTGCGCGGTTAGAGGGCGTCGGGGCCGCGTTCGCCCGTGCGAATGCGGATCACCTCTTCGATCGTGCTGACGAAGATCTTGCCGTCGCCGATGCGGCCCGTATGCGCCGCTTGTTGAATCGCCTCGATGGCCCGCTCCACCTGGTTGTCCTCGAGGACGATTTCGATCTTCACCTTCGGCAGGAAGTCGACGACGTACTCGGCGCCGCGATAGAGCTCGGTGTGGCCCTTCTGCCGGCCGAAGCCTTTCGCCTCGGTCACGGTGATGCCCTTGATCCCTACCTCATGCAGGGCCTCCTTCACTTCATCGAGCTTGAACGGCTTGATGATGGCTTCGATTTTTTTCATCGCTTCTGTGTCCTGTGGGGCGGTGCGGCGGCCGTAGGTACAACGCGACAGGCCGCCACCCCGCAGTTGTTGGTGCCGTCAGGCTGAAATAAGCAAGCCGCGTGCCAAAGGCCAAATTGGCCTAAGCGCTTGTATCAAAGGGAGAATCGGTTAGGCTCCAAGCACAGTGGCGCGGCGCTGGGCAGGGGTCTGCACTCAAAAACGGCAGTTCGCACAAATAATGGGCAATGACGGAAGAGGCATGAGCACGACCAGTTTCGATATCCATCCGGACATGCGGGCGATGATCGCCGAACTCACCCAGTGGCCCCCCAACCTAACCCCGCAGCAGGAGCGGGAGCTTTGGATCGAGTTCTGCCGGCAAGTGGCGCGTCCGCGTCCGACATCGATCAGCGCCGAGGATTTCACCGTGCCGAGTTCGACTGCAGGCGTTCCGGTGCGGCTCTATAAACAGGGCAAAGCCGCGATCTATCCCTGCGTGCTCTACATGCATGGCGGCGGCTGGATTCTTGGCAATCTCGACACGAACGACTCCGTAGGCTGGGGGCTTGCAGAGGGAACCGGCGCGGCGGTTGTCAGCGTCGACTACCGGCTGGCGCCGGAGAATCCCTATCCGGCGGCATTCGACGACAGTCTCGCGGTTCTTCAATACATCGCCGCCCATGGCGCAAAGCATGGGCTGGATGGGACGCGCATCGCCGTGTGCGGCGACAGCGCGGGCGGCAATCTCTCCGCAGCGCTCAGCCTCTGGGCGAGAGACCATGGCGGGCCGCGGATTGCGGCGCAGGGATTGATCTACCCGGTTACCGACATCAACACGGAGACCGAGTCCTATCGGACGAATGCGTTGGCGCCGATGCTGACCAGCGCCGAGATGCATCACTATCTCGACGCCTACCTGGGAAAGCAGCGGGACAATCCGGATATCTATGCGATGCCGGGCTTGGCCAAGGATCTCAGCAATCTGCCGCCGGCGCTCGTCCACACAGCGGAGTACGACCCGCTCCGTGATGAAGGGCGGATCTACGCGGACCGGCTGGCAGCAGCGGGCAACTCGGTGATCTACCGCTGCGCCGAACGCATGGTGCACAGCTTCATCCGCGCCCGGTTTTATGGACCCGGTGCGAAAGCAGAGTTCGATTTTCTCTGCGAGTTCCTAAGGCAGCATCTCGCAGCATAGAATCGGAAGCTTTCCGAATTCGGTAACGTCGTCATTGAATGTCCTAGGCGACTTTCCTCTGCGTCAGCCAACCGCGAATCCGGTTCGCGGCTTCCAGAATATTTTCCACGCTGTTGGCGTAGGAGAAGCGGACATAACCTTCGCCATAGGAACCGAAGCTGGTGCCGGAAATGACGGCGACTCCGACTTCGTCAAGCAAAGCGAGTTCCAGCTTCTTCGAGGGAATGCCCGTCTTCGTGATGTTGGGGAAGGCGTAGAACGCGCCATGAGGATCGACGCAGGCGAAGCCGGGCAGGCTGTTCAACTCCTTCACGATAATGGTGCGGCGCTCATCAAAGGCCTGCATCATCCTGGCAACGTCGTCCTTCGGTCCCTCTAGCGCGGCAATGCCCGCCCACTGAGCGGCGGCATTGACGCAGGAATGACAGTTAATGGCGAGCCGCGTGGCGTGTTCCGCCAGCGCCTTCGGCCATACCGCGTAACCCATGCGCCAGCCAGTCATGGCATAGGTCTTGCTCCAGCCGTCCAGCATGATCACGCGATCGGCGAGCGAGGGATAACGCAACAGGCTGGTGTGCTGCCGGCCGCCATAGAGCATCTCGCTATAGATCTCGTCGCTCAGGATTGCGACGTCCGGCCACTTCTCCAGACCTTTTACCAGCTTCTCGATCTCTTCTTTCGAGCTGGCGCCGCCCGTGGGATTGGCCGGGCTGTTGATGATGATGAGGCGCGTCTTTGCCGTGATCCGCGACAGCAGCGCTTCGGCGCTGAATCCGAATGCGTCCTTTTCCAGCAAGGGCAGGGGAACCGGCGTCGCGCCGGTAAACTTGATCACGGACTCATAGATTGGGAATCCCGGATTGGGATAGATGATCTCGGCGCCCGGCTCGCCGAACATCAGAATGGCAAAGAACATCGTCACTTTGCCGCCGGGCACGACGACGACCTGATCCGGGCTCACATCGACGCCGTGGCGCCGCTGCAGGTCCGCGGCCACGGCCTCGCGCAGCTGCGGGATGCCGTTGGCGGGCGTATAGCCGTGGTGCCCGTCCTTCAGCGCCTTTGCGGCGGCATCGACGATATGCTCGGGCGTCCGGAAATCCGGCTGGCCGATGCCCAGATTGATGATGCTGCGTCCCTGGGACTCCAGGGCCTTCGCCCGTGCCAGGACCTCGAACGCGGATTCCGTACCCAGCCGTCCCATTGCGGCCGCCAGTTTGACCATTCAGTTCTCCCTTAAAGCGTTTTTGCTTCTGCGCTAACCTGCGGCCTTCCCGGGAAGGCTCGGTCCCCAATAATAGAGGGCAATGCCCGGGAAAAGGCTTTTCCGCCGCGACTTTCACCGTTCCGCGGGCGACAAGAGCCGGGGTCAGGCGGCTTGACGGCCGGCAAGCCGTGGCCTTACACCCTGCGCCCGTATGGCGAGCGTAGCTCAGTTGGTTAGAGCACCGGATTGTGGATCCGGGGGTCGCGGGTTCAAGTCCCGTCGCTCGCCCCATTTTCTTGCAAGAGCAAAGATTTAGGCCGTCACGGGGCACCGCGTCTCTGCCCGCGCCTCGCGTTGGCCAAGTGTCGCATCTGGGAGGGCCGGTGGAGCGCGAAGCGATCCTGTTCGCCAATGAGGCCTTCTACCGAGCCTTCGCGGGGCGCAATTTCGCCGCCATGGATGAGCTCTGGGCCCGGAGCCATCCGGTGGCCTGCATTCATCCTGGCTGGGGCCCGTTGTCTGGCCGGGCCGAGGTGATGGCAAGTTGGGAAGCCATTCTGAACCATCCGGCGCAGCCCAGCATTTCCTGTCTCGCCCCCGAGGCCTATGTCCTCGGCGATACCGCCTATGTCATCTGCTTCGAAGAGGTCGGCGGCAGCTATCTTCTGGCGACCAACATCTTCGTTCGCCAGGGACCTGTCTGGCGCATGGTCCATCATCAAGCCGGACCGACCTCGGCGGCACCGCCGCAACAAGAGCCGGACGCGGCGGGCATCCGGCCGAACTGACCCCTCAATTCTATCCGCTGTGCTTTAGCGCCGACTATGCTAGGTAAATTGCCTTCCAATTTGCGCAGGGTGCCTAACTTGTCTTTTTTGCTGTTGAACATGCGGTTTCGCGCTTGGCTTGCCGGTTTCGTTTTTGCGGCTGTCCTTATCCTGGCCGCCGGGTCGGCCAACGCCGACTACAGAAAGGGCCTCGACGCCTTCAAAGGCGGTGACTTCGCAGCGGCCTTCCGGGAATGGCAGGCGGCGGCGAAGACTGGCGACAAGCTGGCGCAGCATGGCCTGGGCTATCTCTACGAATTGCGCAAGGGCATCCCCGAGATGCCGGAAGCCAAGAGCCTGGCGCAGGCCGTCGAATGGTATCTGGCGGCGTCGGCGCAGGGTGTTGCTGCCGCACAGACCAATCTTGGCCTGATGTACGCCGAAGGCCGCGGCGTCAAACAGGACTATGCCCAGGCCGAGAAGCTCTGGGAGCAGGCGGCGGAATCCGGCCATCCAATGGCGCAGTTCAATCTGGGGCTGCTCTACCTGCAGGGCCTGAGCGGGCCGCCGGATGAAAAGAAGGCGGCGCAGTATTTTCTCCAGGCGGCGCGGCAGAACGTGCTGGATTCGCAGTATGCGTTGGGGCGGTTGTATCTCGCCGGACGCGGCGTAGCGAAGGATCGTCAGGAAGCGATCAATTGGTTCCAGAAGGCGGCCGCGGCCAATCATCAGCGCTCCATCATGGCGCTCGCCGACCTGGACAAGGAAGAAAAAGCGGCCATGGAGCCGGCCAACCCGCCGACTCAATCGGAACCCCAGGTCGCAGCGGGAACCGAGACTCCGGCGGCGGAGCCCGCGCCCCAGCCGGTCGAAGAACCTGCGGAGCCGCCGCCGGCAAACACCGAAACGCCAGAGACACTGCCAGCTCCCAGCACTGACACAGGAACCGGATCGACCAGCACGCCATCGACTGAAACCGCTACTGCTGAGCCGACGACGGAGCCGAGCGCCGGCGATCAAGCGACCGCGGAGCAGAACGGGTCCGCCGCAACGGTTGCAGATGCGACGACCGAGACGGCGCCACCTCCCGCCGCCACGCCGACACCGGAGGCCGCCCCGGTTGCAAGTGCCGCTGCCGCGCCGAAAGCGCAGCCTGAACCGCTGGCTCCAGCATCTCCGGCGGCGACCAAGACTGCCGCAATCGGCAGTGCCAATGTGCAGATGTCATCGCAGAAGACAAAGGCCGAGGCCGAGGGGGCGGTCGAGAAGTTTAAAGCGGCATATGCGGGCGTCGTGGCGCCTTATGATTTCTACGTGAAGGAAGTCGATCTCGGCTCGTCGAAGGGCATTTGGTATCGCGTATTGATCGGGCCCGTGCCATCGGCAGCCGATGCTAAGGCTCTGTGCGACAAGATCAAGGCGAAGCCGCCGCACAATGATTGCCTCGTGCAGCTCAAATAGCGCGATTGCCTGAGCCCGACCCAACTTCGGACCTGCGACTAAATCTCGAGAGCGAGCGCGTTCTTCTCGGTGTGGCCGAGATGCAGATGGCTGACCGGTTGGCGGTCGCGCGCGGCGTCGCCAGCTGGGACCTGATGCAGAGGGCGGGCGGGGCGGTGGCCGCCGAAGCGCACCGCCGCTGGGGCCGATCTTCGATCCTGGTGCTCTGCGGCCCCGGCAATAATGGCGGCGACGGTTTCGTGGCCGCCGAAGAGTTGCATCGTGCGGGTTGGCCGGTGCGAGTCGCCCTTCTGGGAGAGGTTTCGCGGCTCAAGGGCGACGCGTTGCGTGCGGCCACGGCTTGGACCGGGCCGCCGGTCGAGCCGCTCTCGCCCGATAGCCTCGGCGATGCCGGCCTCGTCATCGATGCTCTCTTCGGTGCGGGCCTAGCACGGCCTCTCGAGGGCGTGGCCGCCGAGATCATAGAACGAATCAACGAGCGGCGCGTGCCATGCCTCGCGGTGGATCTGCCAAGCGGTATCGACGGTGATACCGGGCAGATTCTCGGCCATACGCCCCAGGCTCAAGCAACGGTCACCTTTTTCCGTCGCAAGCCGGGGCATTTGCTCTATCCGGGCAGGGCATTCGCCGGCGAACTGGTGGTCGCCGACATCGGCATTCCCACTGACGTGCTGGCGGAGATTTCGCCGCGGCAATTCGAAAATGCGCCCGAGCTTTGGCGGTCGGCGCTGCGAATGCCTCGATGGGACGACCACAAATACAAGCGCGGCCATCTGCTGATAGCCGGCGGCGACATGATGACAGGCGCGGCAAGGCTGGCGGCTCAGGCGGCAAGACGGGTCGGCCTCGGATTAGTCACCGTTGCCTGCGGTAGCGGGGCCCACACCATCTACGCCGTCGACAGCGCCGGCCTGATCACCCAGATCGCCGACAGTGATGAGCAGTTCCGGGACCTGTTGTCCGATCGACGCAGGAACGCGTTCCTGATCGGGCCTGGCTATGGCACCGGCGCCCGGACGAAGCTGCGTACGCTGGCCGTCCTGCGAACCGGGAAGGCTGCGGTGCTCGATGCCGACGCGCTGACCAGCTTTGCGGGTGGGGCCGGTGAACTGGCGGCTGCGCTGCATTCCCAGACGGTATTGACACCTCATGAGGGAGAGTTTGCCCGAATCTTCCCGGACATTGCCCCCCGAGCGGGCAAACTGGAGCGGGCGCGCGCGGCAGCCAAGCTGTCAAACGCGGTTCTCGTGCTAAAGGGGCCCGATACCGTCATCGCTACCCCCGATGGAACCGCCTTGATCAGCGGTAACGCGCCGGCGTCGCTGGCCACCGGCGGGACCGGCGACGTTCTCGCCGGCATGGTGGCCGGCTTCCTGGCCCAGGGTCTGACGCCGGGAGTGGCGGCCGCGGCAGGCGTCTGGATCCATGGCGCTGCGGCGACAAAATGCGGGTTCTCTCTTGTTGCAGAGGATATTGCACAGCATATCGCATCTGTCATGAAAGATGTGTCGGGTATGTAATTGCGCTAATGTAAGAAAGGTCATGGTTTTCAATAATTAACTTCGATCCGAATTAACAATTAGAAGCCCAAACTTTTCTATCGGGATTGTGTTAGGACATAGGGTGCTCCGTACGCCGTCAATCTTTGCTAAGTTCCCGCCCAGCCGCAAAAAAATCACAACTTGCGCAAGGCGCCTTCAGACTCTGTTAATAATCTTCAGACAATAATTCGGAAAGTATGATCAGCGCCGGTTGAGTTACCGGTTAACACGAGGGGCGGCTATGGGCGGTTGGTTTCACCGGAAGGTAGATGGGCGGGCCGATTTGGAGCCCGGTTGGGTCTTTCGCAACATTCGGCCAGGCAATGTCGTCGAAGTAGCGAAAGTACACTCAGTCACCAACGACAGCCTGGGTATACCCCATGTCCGTTTTGATATGACGCTGTTCACACCGGGTCAGACCCGGCTGCTGGAAGGGCGTCGGGTCCTTTGTTTAGCCTCTTTTACTAAGCAGTTTACTGAGCGCGTCTCCGCCTGATCCTTGTCGCCAAACTGCTAGCAATACGTTCGTTTTAACATTGTAAGGGCCGTCGGAGACCATCCCGGCGGCCTTTGCAGTTTTGGCGAGCAATTCCGGGTTGCTGGCGCACCCCCGGTGAGATACACCCCGCCCACCCAAAGAGGCCCGGTCTGCCTCGCGGCCGATTTGCGGGCGTGGCGAAACTGGTAGACGCGCCAGATTTAGGTTCTGGTGACGCAAGTCGTGGGGGTTCAAGTCCCTCCGCCCGCACCAGCAAGCAAATCCGAGCGGTGCGTCAGCCCCCGCAAAGGGCCGGAATCAGGCGATTGTAGTGCATTTGAGGAAGACGTAGCGAGCAGCCCATGCAGATAACGGAAACCAACAACGACGGCCTGAAGCGCGAATTCAAAGTGACCATCCCGGAACGGGACGTTCAGAAGCGCGTCGATTCCCGCCTCGCCCAGCTCGGCGGCGGCTTGAAGCTTCCGGGCTTTCGTCCCGGCAAGGTGCCGCTGCCTGTTCTGAAGCAGCGCTATGGCCGCTCCGTAATGGGCGAAGTGCTAGAGCAGACCATCAGCGACAGCTCGAACAAGCTCCTGAGCGAACGCGGTCTGCGCCCGGCCGGTCAGCCGCGCATCGAGATTCTATCAGGCGCCGAGAGGGGCGACCTCGAGTTCAGCATGGCGGTGGAGCTGATCCCGGACATCCAGGTCATGGATTTCAAGGGCGTCAAGCTGGAGCGTCTGACGGTCGATGTTCCGGAATCGGAAGTCGAACAGGCGATCGAGCGGGCGGCGCAGCGCTACCGCAAGACCCAGCCTTTGGCGCCGGCGCGCCCGGCGCAGAAGGATGACGTGGCGGTAATCGACTTCGTCGGCCGCGTGGATGGCAAGGAATTCGCCGGCGGTGCCGCCACCGACTACCATCTTCAGATCGGTTCCGGCTTTTTCATCCCGGGATTCGAAGAGCAGCTCACCGGTGTCGCGGCGGGCGACCAGAAGACCGTCTCTGTGACCTTCCCGGCGGAGTATCCGCGCGCCGAGGTCGCCGGCAAGGAAGCCGTGTTCGATGTCACGGTCAAGGAACTGCGCGAGCTCGCGCCCCTGGTGGTCGATGATGAGCTGGCCAAGGAAATGGGCGCAACCGATCTGGCGGAGCTGCGGCAGAACATGAGCAAGAGCCTGGCGGGGGAATATGCGAACCTGTCGCGCACCCGCACCAAACGTCAGCTTCTGGATATCCTGGCGGAGAAGCACGCGTTCGATTCGCCGGCAGGGCTTGTGGAAACGGAATTCACCGCCATTTGGAATCAGATAGAGGCCGATCGGCAATTGGGCCGTCTCGATCCGGACGACGCGAACAAGAGCGAGGATGAGCTGAAGAAAGAGTATCGCGAAATTGCGATCCGGCGCGTGAAGCTGGGCCTCCTGCTATCCGAGGTTGGACGGATCAACAATGTCCAGGTCAGCAACGACGAAGTTGGCCGCGCCATCATGAATGAGGCGCGCCGATTCCCCGGCCAGGAGCGCAAGGTCATCGACTACTATCAAAAGACGCCGCAGGCGATGATCCAGCTTCGGGCGCCGATCTACGAAGATAAAGTGGTGGATTTCATCCTCGATCAGGCAGAAGTCAGCGAGCGCCGGCTCTCTGTGGAGGAATTTACCAAGGAAATGAGTGGTGATATGGCGAATCCCAACTAGATACTCTCCGGTAATCCCCGGGCTCTAGGTTTGGGCGCTGCCGGCGCCCGCCGGAGCGGGGCCGAGCGCCGGACCGCCAGCGGACGGCGTCAATAGGACAGAGCAATCATGCGAGATCCCGTCGATACCTATATGAACTTCCTCGTTCCGATGGTGGTCGAGCAGACCAACCGGGGTGAGCGCGCCTATGACATCTATTCGAGGCTGCTGAAGGAGCGGATCATCTTCCTGGTTGGTCCGGTCAACGACGCGGCGGCAAGCCTGGTCTGTGCGCAGCTCCTGTTCCTGGAGTCGGAAAATCCGAACAAGGATATCGCCATTTACGTTAATTCGCCGGGTGGCATCGTCACGTCGGGCCTCGCGATCTACGACACCATGCAATACATCCGGCCGGATATCTCCACCGTCTGCGTCGGCTTGGCAGCCTCGATGGGTTCGCTGCTGCTGACGGCGGGCGCCAAGGGGAAGCGCTTCGCAACGCCCCACGCGAAGATCATGGTTCACCAGCCTTCCGGCGGGTTCCAGGGCCAGGCGACGGATATCGAGATTCATGCCAAGGACATCCTGGCAACCCGGACCCGGCTCAACCAGATATATGTCAGCCACACCGGGCGCGACATGCGGGAGATCGAGGACGCGATGGAACGGGACAAGTTCATGACGCCCGAGGACGCCAAGGAATTCGGCCTGATCGACGAAGTTATCCTTAAGCGCCCGCCGCGCGAGGATCCGATCACAAAGTCCGGGTTGGGCAATTAACGAATTGTTGACCATAACCCGCGATACTCACATTCGAGGCGTCAGTCGTTCCAGCGGCAACCCGAGCCGAAGACCGCCACGCCGGCCTTTACCGCCGGAAATGGTAATCTCTGGTAAGCCAATGGGTGTAAAATGCCGCTGTACGACCGGGGCCTGTGCGGCTAACCTGATTCCCTCTAGAATCAGGGCCTTGATGGGTGGCTCATGACCAGCAAGTCCAGCAGTGGCGACTCTAAGAATACCCTCTACTGTTCTTTCTGCGGAAAGAGCCAGCACGAGGTGCGCAAGCTCATAGCCGGTCCGACGGTATTCATTTGCGATGAATGCGTCGAACTGTGCATGGACATCATCCGCGAAGAACACAAGACAACGCTGACCAAGACGCGCGACGGCGTTCCCAGCCCGAAGGACATCTGCAATGTCCTCGACGACTACGTCATCGGGCAGAGCCATGCCAAGCGCGTACTGTCGGTCGCGGTGCACAACCACTACAAGCGGCTGGCTCACGGTGCGAAGAACAACGACGTCGAGCTCGCTAAGTCCAACATCCTGCTGGTCGGCCCCACGGGCTGCGGCAAGACCCTGTTGGCCCAGACATTGGCGCGCATCATCGATGTGCCCTTCACGATGGCAGATGCCACCACGCTGACCGAGGCCGGCTATGTCGGCGAGGACGTGGAGAACATTATCCTGAAGCTGCTGCAGGCCGCCGATTACAATGTGGAGCGGGCCCAGCGCGGCATCGTCTATATCGACGAAGTCGACAAGATCAGCCGCAAGTCCGACAACCCGTCGATTACCCGCGACGTGTCGGGCGAAGGCGTGCAGCAGGCGCTGCTCAAGATCATGGAAGGCACGATCGCCTCGGTGCCGCCCCAGGGCGGCCGCAAGCATCCGCAGCAGGAGTTCCTGCAGGTCGATACGACGAACATCCTCTTCATCTGCGGCGGCGCGTTCGCCGGCCTGGAGAAGATCATCGCCTCCCGCGGCAAGGGCTCGGCCATCGGATTTGGCGCCGATGTGCGTGGACCGGACGAGCGCCGCACCGGCGAGGTGCTGAAGGAAGTGGAGCCGGAGGATTTGTTGAAGTTCGGCCTGATCCCCGAATTCGTCGGCCGCCTGCCTGTGGTGGCGACGCTTGAGGATCTGGACGAGGTCGCGCTCATGGACATTCTGACCAAGCCGAAGAACGCCCTGGTGAAGCAGTATCAGCGTCTCTACGAGATGGAGAATGTGAGCCTGGAGTTCACCGAGGACGCTTTGCGCGGCATCGCTCACAAGGCGATTGCGCGCAAGACGGGCGCCCGCGGCCTGCGTTCAATCATGGAAGGCATCCTGCTGGATTCGATGTTCGAGCTGCCGAGCCTCGAAGGCGTCGAGAACATCATGATCAATCGCGAAGTCGTCGAGGGGCGCGCCAAGCCGCTCTATATCTACGGCGACCGGCTGGGCGATGTGGGCACGGGCGCCTAGCAGCCCCATCTTGAAATCCATGTCGCCACAACCAAAATTAATGGCGAAAGTGCGTCAATGGCGGAGCGGCCTGATTCCTGTGCGCCGGTCCGTTGGCGAATTACGGTAGAAGAGGGTTCATGTTAGACATCAGTGGCTCGACTTTCCCAGTGCTGCCATTGCGGGACATCGTGGTGTTTCCGCACATGATCGTGCCTTTGTTTGTCGGGCGCGACAAATCCGTGCGCGCGCTCGAGTCGGTCATGAAGGACGATAAGCAGATCCTGCTGGTCACGCAGAAAAATGCTGCCCAGGACGATCCGTCCCAGACGGACATTTTCACGGTCGGCACGGTCGGGACGGTGCTTCAGCTCCTGAAGCTTCCCGATGGCACTGTGAAGGTGCTTGTCGAAGGCGGCCAGCGGGCGCGGATCACCAAGTTCGCGGACAACCCGAACTTTTTTGAAGCCTATGGCGAACTGATCGGCGAAAAGCAGGGCGAGGGCAAGGAAGTCGAAGCCCTGGCGCGTACCGTCGTGTCCCAGTTCGAGCAATACATCAAGCTGAACAAGAAGATCCCGCCGGAGGTGCTGGTCTCGATCAACCAGATCGAAGAGCCCAGCAAGCTCGCGGATACGGTTGCGTCGCACCTGTCGCTGAAGATCAGCGAAAAGCAGGAGCTGTTGGAGACCGAAACCGTCAGCGAGCGGCTGGAGAAGGTCTACGCCTATATGGAGAGCGAGATCGGCGTGCTGCAGGTGGAAAAGCGCATCCGCAGCCGCGTCAAGCGCCAGATGGAGAAGACCCAGCGCGAGTACTATCTGAACGAGCAGTTGAAGGCCATTCAGAAGGAATTGGGCGAGGGCGAGGACGGCCGCGACGAACTGGCCGAACTCGAGGACCGGATCAAAAAGACTCGGCTCTCCAAGGAGGCCCGAGACAAGGCGCAGGGAGAGTTGAAGAAACTGCGCTCGATGAGCCCGATGTCGGCCGAGGCCACGGTGGTCCGCAACTATCTGGATTGGATGCTGAGCATTCCCTGGAAGAAGCAGACCAAGATCAAGCGCGACATTAAGCAGGCCGAAAAGGTTCTCAACACGGATCACTATGGGCTGGAGAAGGTCAAGGAGCGCATCCTTGAGTACCTAGCCGTCCAACAGCGCATGAAGAAGGTCAAGGGGCCGATCCTGTGCCTCGTCGGCCCGCCGGGCGTCGGCAAGACGTCGCTGGGCAAATCGGTCGCCAGGGCGACCGGCCGGAACTTCGTGCGCATGTCGCTGGGCGGCGTGCGGGATGAAGCCGAGGTGCGTGGCCATCGCCGGACCTATATCGGCTCCATGCCGGGCAAGGTCATCCAAGGCATGAAGAAGGCCAAGTCGTCGAACCCGCTGTTCCTGCTTGACGAAGTGGACAAGCTGGGCGCCGATTGGCGCGGCGACCCGTCCTCGGCCCTGCTTGAGGTATTGGATCCCGAGCAGAATTCGACATTCAACGACCATTACCTCGAGGTCGACTACGATCTGTCGGACGTCATGTTCGTGACGACCGCCAACTCGCTACGCATGCCCCAGCCCTTGCTGGACCGCATGGAGGTCATTCGCCTTCCCGGATACACCGAGGATGAGAAGGTGGAGATCGCCAAGCGCCACCTGCTGCCGAAGCAGGTGAAAGAGCACGGCATCAAGAAGACCGAGTGGTCGATCTCGGACGATGCGCTGCGCGATCTCATCCGCTATTACACGCGCGAGGCCGGCGTGCGCAATCTGGAGCGCGAAATCGCCAACCTGGCCCGCAAGTCGATCAAAGAGATTCTGATGAAGAATCTCGCCAAGATCGTCATCACCCGGCGTAATCTGGAAAAATATGCCGGCGTCCGCCGCTATCGCTTCGGCGAGACCGAGGCGGAAGATTTGGTCGGCCTGACGACCGGCCTCGCCTGGACGGAAGTCGGCGGCGAGATCTTGACCATCGAGGCGGTCACGGTTCCCGGCAAGGGCAAGGTTACGGCGACAGGCAAGCTCGGCGACGTGATGAAGGAGTCCGTGCAGGCGGCCGAAAGCTATGTGAAATCCCGTGCCGTTGCGTTCGGCATCAAGCCGACGATGTTCGAAAGGGTGGACATCCATGTCCATGTGCCGGAAGGCGCGACGCCGAAGGACGGCCCTTCTGCCGGCGTGGCCATGGTGACGTCTATCGTGTCGGTGCTGACCAGCGTGCCCGTGCGGCGCGACCTTGCAATGACCGGAGAAATCACGCTCCGCGGCCGCATACTGCCGATCGGCGGTTTAAAGGAAAAGCTGTTGGCGGCACTGCGCGCCGGCATCAAGACCGTATTGATCCCCGCGGAAAACGAAAAGGATCTCGCGGAAATTCCGGAAAACGTGAAGCGCGGTATGACGATCAAGCCAGTGAAGGGACTGGATGAAGTGCTGAAGTACGCGCTTACCAAAGAGCTGAAACCGATTGAGTGGATCGAGACTGACCCCGACAAGGTTCCCTCGAAGTCGGGCGATGCCGAGCGCGGCGTCATCACGCATTAGACTGTTCTGAAATGAAACACGGCGCGGCGGCCCCTGTGGCCGCCGTTGCTTTTTCTGGGGAAAACTTCGCGGCGCGCATTGACGCTTGCGCTCGATGCGGACTAGGCTCGCGGCCATGCAACGAACCTGCACGGCGTTGCGTTTCCAGAATCAGAATCAGGAGTGGATGCGGTGAACAAGAACGATCTTGTGTCGCTCATTGCCGACCGGACCGGATTTTCTAAAGTTGATGCGGGCAAAGCTGTCGACACTGTGCTTGGGGCCATCACGGAGGCATTGCAGAGCGGCACATCAGTGCGGCTCTCCGGGTTCGGCACCTTCAGCGTTTCGAAGCGGGCGGCCTCGCAAGGGCGAAACCCGCGCACTGGCGAAAAGATCCAGCTTCCGGAATCCACGCATCCGAAGTTCCGCGCCGGCAAGCAGTTGCGCCAAGCCGTCAACTGATCCGCGTTCGATTGGTATGGATTTGGCTTGGCCGTCGATCTGAGTTCGGCTCCTGCTGGCAGACGACCCCGTTTGTGGTAACATCTGAACCGGCCGGGCGTATCGGTCGACGCGGCACCAGGGCGATTAGCTCAGTTGGTAGAGCATCTCGTTTACACCGAGGGGGTCGGCGGTTCGAGTCCGTCATCGCCCACCAGCCTTCGCTCGCGAAGCGAGCAAGGCTGCCGCGCCGGAGCCCGCAGGGCGAAGGCGGGCTGAGGCATCCGCGAGCTTCGGCTCGGCAAGCCATCCGGCCGCTTAGCTTGACTTTGGCCGCTGTTGCGAAGTACACAACGGCCCTCCATATTCCAGGCGCTATGCGGGTGTAGCTCAGTTGGTTAGAGCGCCGGCCTGTCACGCCGGAGGCCGCGGGTTCAAGTCCCGTCACTCGCGCCATTTCCGTCTGGAATCCGCCCGCAAACCGCGGCCTGGCCGGCGCGGCGCCGAATCGGCTAAATGGGTGCAATCCAACAAGTTTTAACGCTTTTCCCAGCGGTTTGCCGGTCCTATAGTGCGCGCCGTTTCGAAACCCAGGCATCGGCCATGGCGAGTCGCGGGGGCGATTCGCGGGCTTTGAGGATGCCGAAGGTCGATCGAGGGATTGGACAATGGGATCGCTGTTAACCGAGTATCTGCCGATCCTGATATTCCTGGGCGTGGCCATTGGCCTCTCAGGCATCGTGCTCGTGGCGTCGTTTATCGTCGGACCGAGCCGGCCGGACCCCGAAAAGCTCTCGCCCTATGAATGCGGATTTGACGCCTTCGACGACGCGCGCCGGAAGTTCGATGTGCGGTTCTATCTGGTGTCTCTGCTTTTCATCATCTTCGACTTGGAGGTCGCGTTCTTGTTTCCCTGGGCGATCACATTGGGCCAGATCGGCGTTGCCGGCTTCATCTCCATGTGCATCTTCCTTGGCGTTCTGACCGTGGGCTTCATATATGAGTGGAAGAAAGGAGCGTTAGAATGGGAGTAAGCCCCAATCCTGCCGGTCTTCCGCAAGCCGGCGGCGAGGACCCGTTCTTCCAGGCCGCGAGCGATGAGTTCCGCGACAAGGGTTTCATCGTCGCACCGGTGGAGCGGCTGATCAGCTGGGCCATCACCAAATCGCGCACCGGCTCGCTATGGCCGATGACCTTCGGCCTGGCCTGCTGCGCGGTCGAGATGATGCACGCCTATATGGCCCGATACGACCTCGATCGCTTCGGCATCGTGCCGCGGGGCAGCCCGCGCCAATCCGACGTGATGATCGTCGCAGGTACGTTGACCAATAAAATGGCGCCGGCATTGCGCAAGGTTTATGACCAGATGCCGGAGCCGCGGTGGGTGATTTCCATGGGCTCCTGCGCCAATGGCGGCGGATACTACCACTATTCCTACGCTGTCGTGCGCGGCTGCGACCGTATTGTGCCGGTCGACATCTACGTGCCGGGTTGTCCGCCGACGGCAGAGGCGCTGCTCTACGGTATCCTCCAATTGCAGAAGAAGATCGAACGCACTGACATCATCCGGCGATAATCCGGTGATAGAAGTGTCCAATCGGGCGAACGCGGCATGGCAAATCAGGCACTGCAGGAACATGGCGACTACCTGAAGACGGCGCTCGCCAAGGAGTCGCCGAAGTTCGAGATCGTCTGCGGGGAAGCCATATTGACCCTGCCGCGCAACGAAATCGTCCGCGCGCTGACCTTTCTGCGCGACGACGCCAATTGCCTCTACAAGATGCTGGTGGATATCTGCGGAGTTGACTATCCCGACCGGGATGATCGCTTCGAGATCGTCTACAATCTGCTGAGCCTCAAGCATAATCGGCGACTGCGGCTAAAGGTCACGACCAACGAGGATTCTGCGGTGCCGTCGGTTGCCTCGGTCTATTCGACCGCCGGCTGGTTCGAGCGGGAGGCCTGGGATCTCTATGGCGTCTTCTTCTCGGATCATCCGGATCTGCGCCGCCTGCTCACCGATTACGGCTTCGAGGGCCACCCGATGCGGAAGGATTTTCCGCTGACCGGCTATGTCGAGGTCCGCTACGACACCGAGCAGAAGCGGGTGATCTATGAGCCCGTGAAGCTCACTCAGGCCTTCCGCACTTTCGATTTCATGTCCCCCTGGGAGGGCATGACGCGCCAGTTGCCCGGCGACGCAAAGGCGACCGGGAAGAGCTGATGAGCGAAGTCCAGATCAAGCCGATGACCGTCAATTTCGGGCCGCAGCATCCGGCAGCTCATGGCGTTCTGCGCCTGGTCATGGAAATGGACGGCGAGATTGTCGAGCGGCTCGATCCTCATATCGGCCTGCTGCATCGCGGCACGGAAAAGCTCATCGAGTACAAGACCTACGTGCAGGCGATCCCTTATTTCGATCGGCTCGACTACGTTTCACCGATGTGCCAGGAGCACGCCTTCGTGCTGGCGGTGGAAAAGCTGCTGGGCCTCGACGTGCCGCCGCGCGGCCAGTACATCCGCGTGTTGTTCGACGAGATCACCCGCATCCTGAACCATCTGCTGAACATTCCCGCCTATGCCATGGATGTCGGCGCGATGACGCCGTTCCTCTGGGCGTTCGAGCAGCGCGAGCTGCTGATGGAGTTTTATGAACGGGTCAGCGGCGCGCGGCTGCATGCGGCGTATTACCGTCCCGGCGGCGTGCATCAGGATTTGCCGGCCGGAATTCTGGACGACATCGCCGCCTGGGCCGAGAAGTTTCCGGCGGTCATGGACGACATGGATGCCCTGCTGACCGAAAACCGTATCTTCAAGCAGCGGCTGGTGGACATCGGCAAGGTCACGGCCGAACAGGCGCTGGATTGGGGTTTCACCGGACCGATGCTGCGCGCCTCCGGCGTGGCCTGGGACCTGCGCAAGGCGCAGCCCTATATGGTCTACGACAAGATGGATTTCGACATCCCCGTCGGCAAGAACGGCGACTGCTACGATCGCTACCTCGTGCGCTTCGAGGAGATGAAGCAGAGCCTGAGGATCGTGAAGCAATGCATTGCCGAAATGCCCGGCGGCCCTCATTGCTCCAACGACCGCAAGATCACGCCGCCAACGCGCGGCGAGATGAAGCGCTCGATGGAGGCCCTGATCCATCACTTCAAGCTCTACACCGAGGGATTCCATGTGCCGGCCGGCGAGACCTACACGGCGGTCGAAGCGCCGAAGGGCGAATTCGGCGTTTATCTGGTTTCCGACGGCAGCAACAAACCCTACCGCTGCAAGATCCGTGCGCCGGGCTTTGCCCATCTGCAGGCGATAGATTTCTGTTCCCGCGGCTACATGCTGGCGGACACGGTGGCCATTCTCGGTTCCATGGATATCGTGTTCGGCGAGGTCGATCGATGAGCGCAACGCCCGGCAATGAGGCGGTGCAGCCCGCCAGCTTCGCCTTCACGCCGGAGAATCTGGCGGCGGCGAAGAAGCTCATGGCCAAGTATCCCGAAGGCCGGCAGGGCAGCGCGGTCATCGCTGTGCTCGATCTGGCACAGCGCCAGCATGACGGCTGGCTGCCGCGGGCGGCGATGGATCATGTGGCCGAGCTGCTGGATATGGCGCCGATCCGCGTCTACGAGGTCGCCACATTCTACACCATGTTCAACCTGCAGCCGGTCGGCCGCTATCACATCCAGCTCTGCCGCACCACGCCCTGCTGGCTGCGGGGCGCCGACGATCTCAGCAAGACCTGCCAGCGCAAGCTCGGCATCGGCCTCAAGGAGCGTACCCCCGATGGGAAGTTTTCCCTGATGGAGGTCGAGTGCCTGGGGGCCTGCGTCAATGCGCCGGTGGTGCAGATCAATGACGACTTCTACGAAGACCTGGATCCGGCGAAACTGGAGAGCCTTCTCGACCGGCTGGCCAAGGGCGAGAAGCCGCCCATGGGCTCCCAGATCGGCCGGCAGAACTCGGCGCCTATCGGCGGGCCGACGACGCTGAAGTCGGGCGGCGCGGCCGGGGCAGGGGAATAGCATGCTGCGCGACCAGGATCGCATCTTCCGCAATCTCTACGGCCAGGAGGATTGGCGCCTGGCCGGCGCGCGAAAACGCGGACATTGGGACAACACCAAGGAACTGCTGGCCCGCGGCCGCGATGCCATCATCGACGAGGTTAAGAAATCGGACCTGCGCGGCCGCGGCGGCGCCGGCTTTCCCGCCGGGCTGAAATGGTCGTTTATGCCCAAGCAGTCCACCGGCCGCCCGGCCTATCTGGTGGTCAATGCCGACGAGTCCGAGCCCGGCACTTGCAAGGATCGGGATATCCTCCGGTTCGATCCCCATATGCTGCTGGAAGGATGCCTGGTGGCGGGTTTCGCCATGGGCACTTCCGCCTGTTACATCTATATCCGCGGCGAGTTCTACAACGAAGCTGTCAATCTGCAGGCCGCGATCGACGAGGCCTATGACTCCGGCCTGATCGGAAAGAACGCCTGCGGCTCAGGCTATGACTACGAAATCTACCTGCATCGCGGCGCCGGCGCCTACATCTGCGGCGAGGAAACTGCGCTGCTCGAGAGCCTGGAGGGCAAGAAGGGCCAGCCGCGGCTGAAGCCGCCATTCCCGGCGGCGGTCGGACTCTATGGCTGCCCGACGACGGTCAATAATGTGGAGACGATCGCCGTCGCGCCGATAATCCTGCGGCGCGGTGCGGCCTGGTGGGCCGCCCTGGGCCGGCCGAAGAATACGGGCACCAAGATCTTCTGCATCTCCGGCCATGTGAACAAGCCCTGCAACGTGGAAGAGGAGATGGGCATTCCTCTGAAGGCGCTGATCGAGACCCATGCGGGAGGCGTGCGCGGCGGCTGGGATAACCTGCTGGCGGTCATACCCGGCGGCTCGTCTGTGCCGCTGCTGCCGAAATCGATCTGCGAGACCGTGCTCATGGATTTCGACTCCCTGCGCGAAGTGAAATCCGGCCTCGGCACGGCGGCGGTGATCGTGATGGATAAATCGACCGACGTGGTCGCAGCGATTACGCGGCTGTCCCACTTCTACATGCATGAGAGTTGCGGCCAGTGCACCCCTTGCCGCGAGGGCACCGGCTGGATGTACCGGGTGATGCAGCGCATGGTGCGCGGCGACGCGGAGCTGGCGGAGATCGATGCGCTCGAAGACGTGACTCGGCAGGTCGAAGGCCACACCATCTGCGCCCTCGGCGATGCGGCGGCTTGGCCAATCCAGGGACTGATACGCCATTTCCGTCCGGAGCTTGAGCGCCGGATCAACGAATACCGTTCGCGTCGAGCGGCGGCTTGAAGAAACCGTCATGCCCAAGCTGACCATCGACGGCAAAGAGATCGAAGTCCCCGCCGGCATCACGGTGCTGCAGGCCTGTGAGCTGGCCGGCGCCGAGATTCCCCGCTTCTGCTACCACGAGCGCCTGTCGGTCGCCGGCAATTGCCGCATGTGCCTGGTGGAGATGGAGAAGTCGCCGAAGCCGATCGCCTCCTGCGCGATGCCCGTCGGCGAGGGCATGGTGATCAAGACCAATACGCCAACGGTGAAGAAGGCGCGCAACGGCGTGATGGAATTCCTGCTGATCAACCATCCGCTGGATTGCCCGATCTGCGACCAGGGCGGCGAATGCGATCTGCAGGACCAGGCCATGGCCTATGGCTTCGACCGCAGCCGCTACCGCGAGAACAAGCGCGCCGTCGAGGACAAGGACTTCGGCCCGCTGGTGAAGACGGAGATGACCCGCTGCATCCATTGCACGCGCTGTATCCGATTCTCCACCGAGGTCGCGGGTGTCGAAGAACTGGGCGCCACCGGACGCGGCGAGCATATGGAAGTCACCACCTATGTGCAGAAGACGCTGAGCTCCGAGCTGTCTGCCAATATCATCGATCTTTGCCCTGTGGGGGCGCTGACTTCCAAGCCCTATGCCTTTGCGGCGCGGCCTTGGGAACTGACGAAGACCGAGAGCATCGATGTGATGGACGCTGTCGGCAGCGCCATCCGCGTCGACACGCGCGGCAACGAGGTGATGCGAATTCTGCCGCGCCTCAACGAAGCGGTGAACGAGGAATGGATTTCCGACAAGACCCGCTTCGCCTGCGACGGATTGCGACGCCAGCGGCTGGATCGGCCGCATCTGCGCCAGAGCGGTAAGCTGCAGCCTGTGAGTTGGCCTGAGGCCTTCGATGCCATCGCCCGGCGCCTGCGCGGCGTTTCCGGCGAGCGAATCGCCGCGATTGCCGGCGATCTCGCCGACGTCGAATCCATGTTCGCGCTCAAGGAATTGATGAGCGCATTGGGTTCTCCGAACATCGATTGCCGCCAGGATGGCGCCAAAATCGATCCGCGGCGGCGCGCCGGTTACATCTTCAATAGCGGCATCGCCGGCATCGATCGGGCGGATGTCATCCTGATCGTCGGCAGCAATCCCCGCCTCGAGGCGCCGATCATCAATGCCCGCATCCGCAAGCGCTTCCTGCAAGGTGGGCTCAAGGTGGGTGTGATCGGCCCGAAGCTCGACCTGACCTATAAGCAGGATCATCTGGGGGCGGGGCCGCAAACGCTGGCGGAAATCGCCGATGGCCGCCATGGTTTTGCGCAAACGCTGAAGTCAGCAAAGAATCCGATGCTGATCCTCGGCCAGGGCGCATTGCGGCGCGCCGACGGTGGGGCCGTGCTTAACCTGGCCCAGCGCACGGCGCAGGCCTGCGGTTTGGTGCGCGAGGGCTGGAACGGATTCAATCTGCTGCATGTCGCCGCCGGCCGGGTCGGGGGGTTGGATATTGGCTTCGTGCCCGGCAAGAACGGCCGCGATGTTCCCGGCATGCTGACGGGCGCAAGCAAAGGCGAGATCGAGGTGGTCTATCTGCTGGGTGCCGATGAAATCGACATGAGCAAACTCGGCAAGGCATTCGTCATCTATCAGGGTCACCACGGCGATGCCGGTGCGCATCGCGCCGATGTCATCCTGCCGGGCGCCGCCTACACCGAAAAGACCGCGACCTATGTGAACACCGAAGGTCGCGTGCAGCGCACGACCTTGGCCGCCTTCCCGCCGGGCGAAGCGCGGGAGGATTGGACGATCATCCGCGCCTTGTCGGATGCGCTGGGACATCGGCTGCCTTACGACAATATCAATCAGCTCGACCGCCGGTTGTTCGCGGCGAATCCTCTGTTCCAACAGTTGGACACGGTTCAGCCGGCAGCCTGGGCCGAGTTCGGTCAGGCGGGCGCTATCGACGCAGCGACCTTTGCGATGCCGATTCAGAATTTCTACATGACCGATCCGATCAGCCGAGCCTCCGAAACGATGGCACAATGCACGGAAGCCTTTGGCAACGGGCAGCAGCAGAAGACGGGCACCCATGGATAGTCTTCTGACATCGTTCTCTGCCTTCATGGCCTCGCCAATCGGGCAGGGGATCCTGATCCTCGTCTATATCCTGTGCATCGTGCTGCCGCTGCTGTTGTGCGTGGCCTACCTGACCTACGCCGAGCGCAAGGTCATCGCCAAGGTGCAGCTCCGCAAGGGACCGAACGTGGTCGGCCCGCTGGGTCTGCTGCAGCCCATCGCCGACGGTATCAAGCTTGTCGCCAAGGAGACCATCATACCCACGGGCGCTAACCGCGTGGTGTTTCTGGTGGCGCCGATGATCACCTTTTCGCTGGCGATGGTCGCCTGGGCGGTGATTCCGTTCACGGCGACCGCGGTGCTGTCTGACATCAATGTGGGCGTGCTATATCTTTTTGCCATCTCGTCCCTCGGCGTCTACGGCATCATCATGGCCGGCTGGGCGAGCAACTCGAAATATCCATTCCTCGGCGGGCTGCGCTCGGCCGCGCAGATGGTGTCCTACGAGGTCTCCATCGGCTTCGTGATCATCACCGTTTTGCTGTGCGCGGGGTCGCTCAATCTGAACACGATCGTCGAACGGCAGGGCGGCGGGTTCTGGCATTGGTACTGGCTGCCGTTGCTGCCGATGTTCGTGATCTTCTTCATCTCCGGTCTCGCCGAGACAAACCGCGCGCCGTTCGATCTGCCGGAGGCCGAAGCCGAACTGGTTGCCGGCTATTTCTCGGAGTATTCCTCCATGAGCTTCGGCCTGTTCTTCATGGGCGAATACGCGAACATGATCCTGATGAGCGCCATGACGTCGATCCTGTTCCTGGGGGGCTGGCAGCCGCTGTTGGATGTGGCGCCCTTCACCTGGATTCCCGGCCCGATCTGGTTCTTCCTCAAGATATCTTTCGTGCTGTTCCTGTTCCTGCTGGTGCGCGCCACCTATCCGCGCTACCGCTACGATCAGCTCATGCGGCTGGGCTGGAAGGTCTTCTTGCCGTTCTCTCTCTTTTGGGTCGTGTTGACGGCGGGCGTTCTCCTGCTGCTCGGCAAGGCGCCGACGCTGTGAGGAAAAGGCCATGGGCTCTGTCTCGCGCGGATTAAAATCGCTGTTGCTGAAGGAACTGGTCTCCGGCCTATTCCTGACCACGCGCTACATGTTCAAGCGGCCGGTGACTATCAACTATCCCTATGAGAAGGGTCCGCTCAGTCCGCGTTTTCGCGGCGAGCATGCCTTGCGCCGCTATCCCAACGGCGAGGAACGCTGCATCGCCTGCAAGCTCTGCGAAGCCGTGTGCCCGGCGCTGGCGATCACCATCGAGGCGGAGCCGCGGGAAGACGGCAGCCGCCGCACGACGCGCTACGACATCGACATGACGAAATGCATCTATTGCGGTCTGTGCCAGGAGGCTTGCCCGGTGGATGCCATCGTCGAAGGGCCGAACTTCGAATTCGCCACGGAAACCCGCGAAGAACTTTTCTATAACAAGGAAAAGCTGCTCGCTAACGGCGACCGTTGGGAAACCGAGATCGCAAACAACCTGTCGCTCGACGCGCCATACAGGTAAGAGCGGACAGGCGGGGAAGCAGGGGAAGGGGTCAGGCGCGGTCGATGATCATCCAGACGCTCGCCTTCTACATGTTCGCCATCATCACCGTGGCCGCCGGCGCCATGGTGATTTCGGCGCGCAATCCCGTGCACTCCGTGCTTTTCCTGATCCTCGCGTTCTTCTCGTCCGCCGGTTTGTTCGTGCTGCTGGGCGCCGAATTCCTGGCGATGATCCTGGTGGTGGTCTATGTCGGCGCGGTCGCTGTGCTGTTCCTGTTCGTTGTCATGATGCTGGACATCAATTTCCTGGAGCTGCGGGAGGGCTTCCTGCGCTATTCGCCGATCGGCGCCATGGTCGGCCTGGTCCTGTTGGCGGAATTGGCCATCGGATTCACCGCCTGGCATGTGGTGCCGCCGCCCAGCGCCGGCGTGCCGGCGATTCCTCCCGCCGATTCCGCAATCACCAACACTCATGCGCTCGGGCTGATCCTCTATACGAAATACTTCTACCTCTTCCAGGCTGCCGGTCTGGTGCTGCTGGTGGCCATGATCGGTGCGATCGTGCTGACGCTGCGCCAGCGCGTGGGCGTGCGCCGCCAATCGATTAGCGCGCAGGTTGGCCGCCGCCGCGAGGAGACGCTGGAAGTGCGCAAGGTCCAGAGCGGGAGCGGCATATGATAGCGCCTGTTGGCCTGGAGCACTATCTGACTGTCGCCGCGATCCTGTTCACTCTGGGCATCTTCGGCATCTTCCTGAACCGGAAAAACGTGATCATCATTCTGATGTCCGTGGAGCTGATGCTGCTGGCGGTGAACATCAATTTCGTCTCCTTCTCGGCGTTTCTCGGCAATCTGCTGGGCCAGGTCTTCGCCATGTTCGTGCTGACGGTCGCGGCGGCGGAGGCGGCGATCGGGCTCGCCATCCTCGTGGTCTATTTCCGCAATCGCGGCTCTATCGCGGTTGAGGACATCAACATGATGAAGGGCTGACCCGATGGATGTCGCCCTGGTTTTTCTTCCGCTGCTCGGCGCCATTGTCGCCGGGCTGTTCGGCCGGGTCATCGGCGACCGCGGCGCCCAGTGGGTGACATGCAGCTTCATGCTGGTGTCGGCTGTGTTGGCTATCGTTGCGTTCGTGGATGTGATCTACAACGGCAATCCCCGGACCACCGAACTCTTCACCTGGTTCGACAGCGGCGCCTTCGAAGCTTCCTGGGCCATCCGTGTGGACCAGCTCACGGCGGTGATGCTGATCGTGGTGTGCGTGGTCTCGTCGATGGTGCATGTCTATTCCGTCGGCTACATGGCCCATGATCACTCGATCCCGCGGTTCATGTCCTATCTCAGCCTGTTCACTTTCTGCATGCTGATGCTGGTGACTGCCGACAACTTCATGCAGATGTTCTTCGGCTGGGAGGGCGTCGGCCTCTGCTCCTATCTGCTGATCGGCTTCTGGTACGACCGGCCATCCGCCAACGCCGCTGCAATCAAAGCCTTCCTGGTCAACCGCGTGGGCGATTTCGGTTTCGCTCTCGGCATCATGGGCGTGTTCCTGATCTTCAACTCCGTCGATTTCAACACGGTGTTTGCGGCATCACCGTCCAAAGCGGGAACGACGATGGAGTTCCTGGGGCTGCAGCTCGACGCGATGACCACCCTCTGCCTGCTGCTGTTCGTCGGCGCCATGGGCAAGTCGGCGCAGATCGTTCTGCACACCTGGCTGCCCGATGCGATGGAGGGCCCGACGCCGGTTTCCGCGCTGATCCATGCCGCCACCATGGTGACAGCCGGCGTATTCATGGTCTGCCGCCTGTCGCCGATGTTCGAGCAGGCGCCGTTCGCACTGGATGTCGTGACGTTCATCGGCGCGACCACAGCGATTTTCGCCGCCACGATCGGCCTGTGCCAGAACGACATCAAGCGGGTCATCGCCTATTCCACCTGCAGCCAGCTTGGCTACATGTTCTTTGCCGCCGGCGTTTCCGCCTATGGCGCGGCAATGTTCCACCTGTTCACCCACGCCTTCTTCAAGGCGCTGCTTTTCCTTGGCGCGGGTTCGGTGATCCACGCGATGTCCGGGGAGCAGGACATGCGCAAGATGGGCGGCATCGGCAAATATGTGCCCTATACCTACGCGCTGATGTGGATCGGCAGCCTGGCTCTCGGCGGCATCGGCATCCCCGGCGTGTTCGGTTTCGCGGGTTTCTATTCCAAGGACGTGATTCTGGAATCGGCCTGGGGCGCCCATAGCGGCGTCGGGCAGTATGCTTTCTGGCTTGGTGTGCTCGCGGCGCTGATGACCGCTTTTTATTCCTGGCGGCTGCTGTTCATGACTTTCCATGGTCCGTCGCGGGCGGATCACCATACCCTCGAACATGCCCATGAATCGCCCTGGATCATGCTGGCGCCGCTGGTGGTGCTGGCGAGCGGTGCGGTCATTGCGGGGTTCGTCTTCGAATCGGGTTTCGTCGGCGAAGGCATGGAGTATTTCTGGGCAGCGTCCATTCCGCCGGAGCCGCATCATCATGCGCTGGAAGCAGCTCACCACGCGCCGGTCTGGGTCAAATGGGCGCCGTTGATCGTGGCGCTTCTGGGTATTGGCCTCGCCTATCTGTTCTACATCCGCATGCCCTGGTTGCCCCAGCTTGTCGCCACGGCGTTCCGGCCAATCTATCTACTGTTTCTGAACAAGTGGTATTTCGACGAGCTCTATGACTGGCTGTTCGTGAGGCCGGCCCATGCGCTCGGTTTCGGCCTATGGAAATCCGGCGATGGCGCCATCATCGATGGAGTCGGGCCCGACGGCGTTGCCGCTGCGACATTGCGGATGGCGCGGCGCGCCGGACGGCTGCAGAGCGGCTATGTCTATCACTACGCCTTCGCCATGCTGATCGGTGTCGTGGCGCTGTTAACCTGGTATTTGTTCGCGCACGGCAGGTAATCGCGATGGGCTGGCCTCTTCTTTCCACCGTGACGTTTCTGCCGCTGATCGGCGCGCTGGGCATTCTGCTGGTCAATGGCGATGCCGCGATGGTGGCGCGCAACAGCCGGTACATCGCGCTGTGGACATCGCTGATCACGTTTGTCCTGTCTCTCCTCATCTGGTTCGACTTCGATGTCACGAGTTCGGGCTTCCAGTTCGAGGAGCAGGCGGAATGGCTCCCGGCCTACAACATCGGCTACCGCATGGGCGTCGACGGCATCTCCATGATGTTCGTGCTGCTGTCGACCATCCTGACGCCCCTTTGCATCCTGGCGAGCTGGGAATCGATCCAAAGCCGGGTGCGCGAATACATGGCGGCGTTCCTGATCCTGGAAACGCTGATGGTGGGCACCTTCTGCGCCCTAGATTTCATCGCCTTCTATATGTTCTTCGAGGGCGTGCTGATCCCGATGTTCCTGATCATCGGCGTCTGGGGCGGCGCGCGGCGGGTCTACTCCGCCTTCAAGTTCTTCCTCTACACGCTGCTGGGCTCGGTGCTGATGCTGGTCGCCATCCTCGCCATGTATTTCGAGGTGGGCAGCACGGACATCCCGACGATCATGAGCCACCAGTTTCCGGCGGGCATGCAGACATGGCTATGGCTGGCGTTCCTGGCGTCCTTCGCCGTCAAGGTGCCGATGTGGCCGGTGCATACCTGGCTGCCCGACGCCCATGTGGAGGCGCCGACGGCCGGCTCCGTCATCCTGGCCGGCGTTCTCCTGAAGATCGGCGCCTATGGATTTCTCCGGTTCTCGCTGCCGATGCTGCCCATTGCCTCAGCGGAACTGACGCCGCTGATCTTCGCGCTGAGCGTCATCGCGATAATCTATACCTCGTTGGTGGCGTTGGCGCAGGAGGACATGAAAAAGCTGATCGCCTATTCCTCCGTTGCTCATATGGGTTTCGTCACCGCCGGCATCTTCGCCGTCAATGTGCAGGGCGTGCAGGGCGCAATCCTCCAGATGCTCAGCCACGGCATCGTCTCCGGCGCGCTGTTCCTCGTCGTCGGCGTCGTCTATGACCGCATGCATACCCGCGAAATCGCCGCCTATGGCGGCCTTGTCCATCGCATGCCGATTTATGCCGCCGTCTTCATGCTTTTTACGCTCGCGTCTGTCGGCTTGCCCGCGACCAGCGGCTTCATCGGCGAATTCCTGGTAATGCAGGGGTTGTTCCAGGTGAACACCTGGGTCGCCGCCTTGACCTGCACGGGCATCATCCTCGGTCCGGCCTACATGCTCTGGCTCTATCGGCGCATTATCTTTGGCGAACTCGTGCGCAGCGAGCTCAAAAACATTCTCGATTTGAACATGCGCGAAAAGGTGGTGTTCGCGCCGCTGGTGCTGCTGGTGCTGTGGATGGGCATCTATCCGGCGTCTTTCACCACGGTGATGGAAGCGTCGGTGGACAAGCTGGTGCAAGATTATCAGACCGATCTGCGGGCGGCCGGCGTGATGCCGGGCGCTGCGGCTCAGACGCTGCTCTCCGGCTGGTTTGCTGAGGAGTAGCGCCGCAATGGACTATCAGGCCGCCACTCCCGAAATCTTCCTGGCTTGCGCTGCGATGGCCTTGCTGCTGCTTGGCGCTTTTCGCAAGGGAAATGCGACGCCCCTGATCGCCACGCTGTCGATCCTGTGCCTCGCCGTGACCGCTGTCCTCGTGCTGGCGATGGGCGATACTGGCGCTGCTTTCGGCGGTCTGTTCGTGGTCAATAGATTCGGCGTGTTCTTCAAGCTTTTGGTGCTCGCCGGCTCGGCGCTCGCGATCGTCATGTCCATGGACTATATCGAGCGCGAGGGGATGAGCCGCTTCGAGTTTCCGGTACTCATGGTCCTCGCTACCGTCGGCATGCTGCTGATGCTGTCGGCGAACGATCTGATATCCCTCTATCTCGGCCTCGAACTGCAGAGCCTCGCGCTCTATGTCGTCGCCGCCTTCCGCCGCGATGATCTGCGCTCCACCGAAGCCGGCATGAAATACTTCGTGCTGGGGGCGCTGTCCTCGGGCATGCTGCTTTACGGCGCTTCGATGATCTATGGCTTCACGGGCACGACCGCTTTTGTCGACATCGCCAATGCCCTGACCCAGCCCGCCGTTGGCGCGCCGCCGGTGGGCGTGATCGTCGGCCTCGTGCTGCTCATCGCCGGACTGGCATTCAAAGTCTCGGCCGTGCCGTTCCATATGTGGACACCCGACGTCTATGAAGGCGCGCCGACGCCGGTGACCGCCTTCTTCGCTGCCGCGCCCAAGCTGGCCGCCATGGGGCTGTTCGTCCGCGTCCTGATGGAGCCGTTCGGCCACATGGTCGCCCAGTGGCAGCAGATCATCGTCTTCATCTCCATCGCCTCCATGGTGCTGGGCGCCGTTGCCGCCATCAATCAGGAGAACATCAAGCGCCTGATGGCCTACAGCTCCATCGGCCATGTGGGCTATGCTTTGGTCGGCCTCGCCGCCGGCACCCAGGAGGGCGTGCGTGGCGTGGCCGTCTATATGGCGATCTATCTCGTCATGAACGTGGGCACCTTCGGCTGCATCCTGCTGATGCGCCAGAAGGGGCGGATGGTCGAAGGCATCCAGGATCTGGCGGGCCTGTCCAAGACCAAGCCCGCCATGGCGGCCGCACTCGCGATCCTGATGTTCTCCATGGCGGGCATTCCGCCGATGGCCGGGTTCCTCGGCAAGCTGTTCGTGTTCCAGGCGGCAGTCAATGTGGGGCTCTATTGGCTGGCGGTCATCGGCGTGGTCGCCAGCGTGGTGTCGGCCTTCTACTATCTACGCATCATCAAGGTCATGTATTTCGACGAACCTGTGGAAGCCCTGGATGGTTCCACCGGCTGGGTGATGAACGGCATTATCGCGGTCAGCAGCCTCGCCATGCTCCTGTTCTTCGTGCTGCCCGGCCCGATGATCGACAGCGCGGCGCGGGCGGCTTCGTCGCTTTTCCCGGGATGACCGGCGCCGCTTCTCTGCCCGCCTTCTTCAGCCTCATCTGCCTGCCCCGCGTCGCCAGCACCAATGACGAGGCCAAAGCACTGGCCCAGGACGGAGCGGCCGAGGGCACGATGGTCTGGGGGCTGGAACAGACCGCCGGGCGGGGCCGGAGGGGCCGGGACTGGCATTCGCCGCCGGGCAATCTCTATGCCTCGGTCGTGCTGCGTCCCGGCAAGCCCGCGCCGCAGGCGGCCCTGATCGGCTTTGTCGCCGCGGTGGCCCTGGCGGAAGCCTTGGCGGATGTCGGCCTGGCTGATGATCGCCTGCGGCTGAAATGGCCGAACGACGTCCTCGTGGATCGGGCCAAGGTGGCCGGGATTCTGATCGAGACCTCGGCGGCCATCGGCCAGGCGCCCGACTGGCTGGTGCTGGGCATGGGCGTGAATCTGGCCCATGCGCCCGAGAACACGCCTTACCCGGCGATCACGCTGCGACGGGCGGGGTTGGCAAGTCTTACGGTCGAGGCGCTGCTGGAGGCGCTGGCCGGGCGGCTGGCGGAATGGTACGGGCGGTGGCAGGCCGAAGGTTTTGCCCCGGTCCGCGCCGCGTGGCTGAAACGGGCGGTCGGCCTCGGCGAGGCGATCGAGGTGCGCCTGGAGCAGCAGACACTGCAGGGGCGTTTCGCCGCCCTCGAGGAGGACGGCGCGCTGCTGCTGGAACTGCCCGAAGGCGAGCGGCGACGGGTGACCGTGGGCGATGTATTCTTCCGCGGCTAGAGTGCGGGGAGGATTAGATGCTGCTGGCGATCAATTCCGGCAATACCAACGCGTCGTTCGCCGTCTATGACGGCGACAGCCAGCGCGGCCGCTGGCGCATCTCGACCGATCCGCGGCGGACCGCCGACGAATATGGCGTCTGGCTCACCCAGCTCATGGGACTCAAAGGGCTGAAGCCCTCGGATATCGACGGTTCCATCATCGCGTCCGTCGTGCCCGATGCGTTGTTCAATCTGAAATCGCTGGTGCGCGGCTTCTTCAACTGCAATCCGCTGGTGATCGGCGACAGCGACGGCAATCGCCTGGGCATCGCCGCGGCGATCGACCGGCCGGAGGAAGCGGGCGCCGATCGCCTGGTGAATGCCTATGCCGCCCATCATCGCTATGGCGGCCCCGCCATCGTCGTCGATTTCGGCACCGCCACGACTTTCGATATCGTCGACAACAAGGGCGCCTATGCCGGCGGCGTCATCGCGCCCGGCATCAACCTGTCGCTGCAGGCGCTCTATATGGCGGCGGCGAAACTGCCCAATGTGGCGATCGAGAAGCCCAAGCAGGTGATCGGCAAGTCCACCGTGCCGGCCATGCAGTCGGGGGTCTTCTGGGGCTATGTCGGCCTGATCGACGGGCTGGTGACTCGCATCAAGCGGGAATATGGCGAGCCGATGAAGGTCATCGCCACCGGCGGGCTGGCGCCGATGTTCAAGGACGCAGCCGAGTCCATCGAGAGCGTCGATGCCGATCTGACCCTGGATGGGCTGCTCTGGCTCTACCGGGCCAACACAAAGCGATAACGAACAGCCTGGGCATTATGAATTCAGCCGGCGACAAAGGACTCTACTTCCTGCCTCTCGGGGGCACCGGTGAGATCGGCATGAATCTCAACCTTTACGGCCATGGCGGGAAGTGGCTGATGATCGATCTCGGCGTCATGTTCGGCGACGACGCCACTCCGGGCATCGACGTCATCATGCCGGATATCGAATACATCGAGGAACGCCGCGATAATCTGGTCGGCCTGGTGCTGACCCATGCTCATGAGGATCACCTCGGCGCCGTGCCCTATCTCTGGCCGCGCCTCGGTTGCCCGATTTACGCCACGTCATTCACGGCTTCGGTTTTGCGGCAAAAGCTTCGCGAGCATGGCCTCTCGGACCAGGTGCCGATCACCGAAGTGGCACTGTCCGGCAAGTTCCGTGTCGCGCCCTTCGATCTCGAGCTGATCACGCTGACCCACTCGATCCCCGAACCAAACGCCATCGTCATTCGCACGCCCGCGGGGACGGTGCTGCATACCGGCGATTGGAAGCTCGATCCCAATCCTCTGGTCGGCTCCGTGACCGATGAGGATGCGCTGCGGCGGCTTGGCGCGGAAGGCGTCCTCGCCATGGTCTGCGATTCCACCAACGCGCTGGTTGATGGCCATTCCGGCTCGGAATCCGAAGTG
>Ga0184612_10000062_pt1 | contig 46127 bp, 41 predicted proteins | sample PLM3_60_coex_FD_133163 | JGI IMG/M metagenome (GOLD analysis project Ga0184612, IMG submission 133163) | Groundwater sediment microbial communities from an aquifer in East River, Colorado, USA - PLM3_60_coex | ecosystem: Environmental > Terrestrial > Soil > Riparian zone | place: USA: East... | reverse complement strand
CCGCTTGCGTCTCGCAAGCCGGACGCGTCAAGATTCGTAGCGTGCTCGTGTCCCGTGACCGCATCACCATCAGATACGCCCGTGTCCTGACAGCCATCGCCCTCCTCTGGTGCGTCGCGTCCGCAGTGCGGATTCAGGCGCACCCGGCCCCGTTCAGCTATCTGGACGTTCACGTGACGGCCGATGGTCTGACCGGCCGTCTCGTTCTTCACGATCTCGACGTCGCGTACGAATTGCAGATCGAACCGCCGTCGCAGCTCGCCGATCCCGCGTTCGTGCAGCAGCAGGCGGTGGCGATCGCGGCGTTGCTCGGGCCGCGCCTGACGTTCTTCAAGGACGGGCAGGCCGTGCCATGGACGCTCACCGCGTTCAGGCCGGTGGCCGGTCAGGACGCGGTCGAAATGCTCTGGCGGGCCCCCGCGAGCGGGACAACCGGCAAGCTGACGATCGGCGCACATCTCTTCCCATACGACCCCGATCATCAGACCTTCATCAACGTGTACGAAGGCGACGCGCTGACGCGTCAGGAGATCCTGAACAGCGGCCGCACGAGCGTGGACTTCTTCACCGGCACGCGGCAGGGGATGCTGGCCGTGTTCAAGACCCTCACGGCGTCGGGCATCCACCATATCGCCATCGGGCCCGATCACGTCCTCTTCATCGTCGGCCTGCTGCTCCTCGGCGGAAGCCTCACGCGGCTGCTGGCCATCGTGACGGCCTTCACGCTCGGCCACAGCGTCACGCTCGCGCTTGCCACGCTCCAGATCGTCGATCCACCCGCCCGCCTCATCGAGCCGGCGATCGCCCTGAGCATCGTCTACGTCGGCGCCGACAATCTGCTGACCGGCACGAAGGGACGCGACGTCCGGGCGTGGGTCGCGCTGGCATTCGGCCTCGTGCACGGTTTCGGCTTCGCGAGCGTGCTGCGCGAAACGGGCCTGCCCAACCGGGCGCTCGGCGTGTCGCTGTTCTCGTTCAATCTGGGCGTCGAGATCGGCCAGGCCGTGATAGTCATCTGTGTCGCGACGGCGCTGTCATTCGTACGGCGGCGCAACGCGGCGCTCGCCCGGCGGATTGCGACCGTCGGGTCCGTCGGCGTTATGATTGCCGGGGCCTATTGGTTCTTCGAGCGGGTCTTTTGAGGGAGACATGCAGATGCGACGCATGATGCTTTTGGGAGTCCTCCTCGTCGCAGGCGCGGTTGGCATTTCCGCCGGACACGGAACCCAGTCGCAACCAAACGTCGCCGAGATCGAAAAGGTGCGCGACAACCTCTTCATGATCAAGGGCGGCGGCGGCAACACCGCGGCTTTTATCACTGCGCGCCGCGGTGTCATCCTCGTGGACACCAAGAACCCGGGGTGGGGACCGGCGATCATGGACAAGGTGCGATCGGTAACCGATCAACCGGTCTGGTGCATCATCAATACTCACACGCACGCCGATCATGTTGGCAGCAACGACTTCTTCCCTGCGTCGGTTGAGGTCGTCGCCCACGAGAACGCCAAGGCGAGCATGCTGAAGATGAAAGAGTTCGAGGGCGAGAAGGCGCAATTCCTGCCCGATCAGACCTACACGAGCAAAATGACGGTCCTCCCCGGCGACGCGGATCGCGTCGAGTTGTACCATTTCGGCGCCGGTCATACCAACGGAGACACGATCGTGGTGTTCCCGGCGCTTCGGGTCGCTCATACCGGTGACCTCTTCGCCAGGCCGGCTACGCCTGGCATCGACGTGAGCAACGGCGGCAGCGGGGTTGCCTATCCCGAGACGATTCGGAGGGCCACTGTCGCCATCCAAGGCGTCGACACCGTGATTCCCGGTCATACACCGACCACGACCACCTGGAGCGCGTTTGTCGAGTTCGGCGAGTTCAACGCGGCGTTCCTCTCCGCCGTGCAAGAGGCCATCAATGCGGGCAAGACCGTCGACGAGGCTGTCTCTGGCCTCAAGCTGCCAGAGAAGTTCAAGGAATACGGGATGCAGGGCGCGAAGGATAACGTCACCAACATCTACAACGAGCTGAAGGCTAAGTAGAGTCCGGCTTCAACCGGACCAAGTACTGTCCGGCTCATAGAAGCCGGACCGTGTCGAACGGTAGCCCTTGACCTCGAGGAATCTGACGGCTAGGATAGCCGCAGATTGCGTATACGCATTGTGCGTACATCGCTCGAACAAAGGGGCTTCATGGCGCGACGGGAATTCGACGCTGACGGCGGACCGCCGCTCAGAACCACTGACCTGCTGGTGCTCGCCGTCCTCGGCGACGGACCGCAGCATGGGTACGCGATCGCCCAGGAGATCGCCGCGCGCACACGCGGTCAGGTGACGATCCGGCCTGGCGACCTCTACCGTGTCCTGTACAGGATGGACAGCGCCGGGCTGATCGAGCCCGCCCCACTTTCAGCCCGTGGCCGCCAGGCGTCGGACTGGGACGACCGGCGAACCGACTACCGCATCACCCCGTTCGGCCGACGCGTGGCGCGGTCACAGGCCAGATTGCTGAGTGAGATCTGTGCGGCCGTACTTTCGAGACCGAGCGTCGCCCACGGAGAAGCGGGGTGAGTGCCCGCCCCTCGCCGGGCTGGGATCGTTGGATCGGGGCGCTGTTGTTGTTCTACCCGCGACGGTTCCGTCAGCGCTTCGGCGAGGACCTTGCCGATCACTATCGAACTCCGCCTGACCGTCATCGGCTGCGCGCGGCGCTCCACGCCGGGTCCGATCTCGCCCGCGCCGGGCTCGGCGCCAGACTCGATGACCACCGGGCCCGGTGGATCGCCCGCGCGAGCTCCGGTGGACTGGATGGTCTCGTCGTGGACCTTCGGCACACTCTGCGAGGTCTCTGCCGACGACCTCTCTTTAGTTTGACCGTCATCGCAACGCTCGCGCTCGCAGGCGGACTCAACGCGGCAGTCTTCGGCTTCCTCGACAACACGCTTCTTCGCCCGTTGCCCGTCCATGACGAATCATTGATTGTGTCGATCGGCAGCCGCTGGAATGGTTTCGAGCACTCTGCAGTTTCGGTACGCGAGTATCTCGACTACGTGGAGCGCAGCCGCACGCTGAGCGCGATCGCCGCCTTCACCGGCGCGAGCTTCAACGTCTCGGCGGACGACGGCGTACCGGAACGCCTGCTTGGAGCCAGGGTCACCGCCTCCTTCTTCGATGTGCTCGGCGTCCATCCGGCGCTCGGTCGGGTCTTCACGACCGTTGAGGATCGCCCGGGGAGGTCGAGAGTCGTGGTACTCAGTCACGCGTTGTGGATCCGACGATTCGGCGGGGATCCTCGTGTGCTTGGTCGAACCATCCGATTCGATTCAGGCACTCACGAAATCCTCGGTGTCATGCCCTCGGACTTTCCCTTTCCTGCGGCGGAAACCGAGCTCTGGATTCCGCTCTCAATCAACCCGGCAGCCACTCCTCCACGCGGCGCGCACAATCGGCTGGTGATTGCTCGAATGGCCGGCGACTTTTCGGTCGAGCGCGTTCGTGAGGAAATGAGCACGATCGCCCGGCAACTCCAGCAGGAGCACCCGAGCATGTATCCAGTCGGCAGCGGCTGGGGCCTGAGTGTCCGGCCGCTGCGTGAGCATCTGGTCGGCGACTTCCGCCTGGCGCTTCAGACGCTCATGGTTGCCGTCGGGTTTGTACTGCTCATCGCGTGCGCCAACGTCACGAACCTGATGGTGGCGAGGGCCAGCGACCGGGAGGCCGAGCTCACCACTCGCTCGGCGCTGGGGGCGTCCGCGTTTCGACTCGCGAGGCAGGCGCTGCTCGAAGGACTGGTGCTGGGTTTGGCCGGAGGTGCTGTGGGTCTTGTGCTCGGAACCGGACTGGTGCACGCGCTGGGGTCCTTTCTGCCCGAGCGACTGCCGATTCCCGACTGGCTGCTGACCGACGGACGGGTCGCAGGGTTCGCGCTGACCATGACTGCGATGGCAGGCATGGTGGCCGCGCTCACGACAAGCGCGCGCGCCATCACCCGTCACCCGGCCGCGCGCTGCGTGGCGGCCGCGCCTCCGCCGATGCGGGTTCGCAGCGCATCCGCGCGATTCTGACAGTCACGGAGATCGCGCTGGCTGTCATGCTGCTCGTGGCGAGCGGCGTTGCGATCCGCAGCTTCGTCCGCCTCGTCCGGGTCGATCCTGGAATGTCGATCGCAGGCGTGTCGACCGCGCGGATCACAGCGTTAACCAGGTACCAGGATGCGGCCGACCTGGCGGGATACTACAACCGTCTGCTCTCCTCAGTAGCCGAGCGCCCAGCGGTGAAGCACTCAGGCCTCATCTCCGTCTTGCCGCTGAGCGGCGGTACGAGCGACTGGGGATTTGAGATTGAAGGGTGGGTGCCGCCCAGTCCGGGTGTTCTGGCGGACGAACAGACCCGCTCGATTGGCGGCGAGTATTTCCACGTCTTGGGCATTCCGTTGTTGAGCGGGCGGCTGTTCGATTCGCGCGATACCGTCACAACCGAACGGGTGGCGATCGTCAGCGCGCACGTGGCCAGAAAATACTGGGGTGACGTCAACCCTGTCGGCCGACGCATCCGCTTCTTCGGCAATGACCCCTGGACAACCATCGTCGGCATCGTCGGTGACATCCGCAACCACGGGCTCGATGCGGACTTCAATCCGATTGTCTACGTCCCGGTCACCCAGTTGCCTGAGCGGACCATGACGATCGTCGCGCGCCTCCGGCCGGGCGCAACAGGAGCCGCCACGCTGATCGCCGATGCGGTTCGTGCTACGGATCCACAACAGCCTGTCTTTGCAGCCCGCATGATGGAGGAATGGGTTGCGCGATCGGTGGCGGAGCCTCGGTTCAACCTGACATTGCTGATCTTGTTCGGCGTCCTGGCAGTCGCGCTGGCCGCCGTCGGGGTTTACGGCGTAATGGCGTTCACCGTGGCGCGGCGGACGCGAGAGCTGGGCATCCGCCTTGCTCTTGGAGCGAGGCCCTCCGGCCTTTTGAGACTGGTGCTCGGACGTAGCCTCTCGATGACGAGCATTGGCGTGGCGGTGTGCCTGGCGGCCGGACTGAGCGCCGCCGTGACGCTCGAATCCATGTTCCGCGGCGCGCAGGTCCTCGATCCGATCGTGCTCGTCGCCGTCTCAGTGCTGGTCCTGGGTGTCGCACTCCTGGCCAGCTACCTCCCGGCACGTCGCGCCATGCGGATCGATCCGGTGGAGGCGCTTCGCGCTGAGTAACAGCGGCCTTCGGTCGCTCTCGCAGAACGCTCTTCGACTCCACCGACCCGCGGTATGATACGCCGCGTGAAGCACCTCGGTGTCGTCTCTGTGCTGGTGGCTACTGTGTCATGGGTCTCCGCAGTCCAGCAGCGACCAGCGTCATTCGACATCGAAGAGGCCACAATTGCGCGGATTCATGCCGCAATGAAAGCAGGACAGCTCACCTGCCGCGGGCTGGTCGAGCAGTACCTCAAGCGCATCGAGGCGTACGACAAGGTCGGTCCGGCCCTCAACGCCATCGTCGTGGTCAATCCCGACGCGTTGAAGCAGGCGGACGAGATGGATCGCGTGATGCGGCAGGGTACGTTCGCAGGTGCGTTGTTCTGCATCCCCACCATCGTCAAAGACAACTTCGAGACGATCGGCCTGCAGAGCGCTGACGGCTCACTGTCGCTCAAGGGGTTCGTGTCGACGCGGGATGCGTTCCAGGTCAAGCGCATCAAGGCGGCCGGTGCGATCGTGCTGGCCAAGTCGAACATGGCCGAGTTCGCGTTCACGCCGTACGAGACCGTCAGCTCGATCCTGCCCGGCTACACGAAGAATCCGTACGCGCTCGACCGGGTGACCGCGGGCTCGAGCGGAGGCACGGCCGCAGCCGTCGCCGCCAACTTCGGCGCCATCGGCCTCGGCAGCGACACGGGCAACTCGATTCGCGGACCCGCGTCTCATCAGGCGCTCGCCGGCATCCGCTCTACGATGGGCCTCACGAGCCGCGCCGGGGTCGTCCCGCTCAACCTGCTGGCCGACATCGCCGGCCCGATGACGCGCACGCTCGAGGACGCCGTCGTGGTGCTGCAGGTGATCGCTGGGCCCGACGCCGACGATCCGGTGACGGTCGCCGACACACCGACGGCCCGCGACTTCAGCCCCGGCCGACACCCTGCGGCCATTCCGAGCTACCTTGCGTCACTCAGAAAGGACGGCCTGAAGGGTCGTCGCATCGGCATCCTGCGGCAGGCGTACGAACGCGACACCACCGACGCGGAGATCGTCAAGGTGTTCATGGCGGCGGTCGACGACCTCAAGCGCGCCGGTGCCGTCATCGTCGATCCGGTCCGCGTGGATCTCGATCAGGCCAGACGACCGCAGGGCGCAGGCACCTGCGGCGGATTCAAGTACGACATCAACCGCTGGCTGGCGTCTCACGGCGACAGCATCCCGGTGAAGAGTCTCGCCGCGATCATCCAGTCGCGGCAGTTCCACCCGACCGTGCAGCGGCGCCTCGAGCAGGCGCAGGAGGGCACCGAAAACGGCCCAGACACGCCGGCCTGCAAAGCGGAATCGGAATACCGCGCCCAGGGGCGCACGGCGGTGCTCAAGACGATGGAGGCCGAAACGCTGGACGCATTCGTGTACCCGACGTGGAGCAATCCGCCGCGCCTGATCGGCGACCTGAACACGCCCCACGGCGACAACAGCCAGTTCTTCTCGCCGACGACGGGCTTCCCGTCGATCAACGTGCCGATGGGCTACACGCGCGACAACCGATTGCCTGCCGGCATCACATTCTTCGGCCGCGCGTGGGACGAGGGTGGATTGATTGCGCTTGCCTATTCGTACGAACAGGCGACAACGCATCGACGAAGACCCACGATAGTCGGCAGTCGGTAGTCATCAGTCGGTAGTCATCAGTCGGCAGTCACAGTCGGCAGTCACAGTCGGGCAGTCCCCGCGCGCTCGGTGCGATGTGAACGGGCAAGGCGTTAACCGGAAATACGCTGGGCGCGCTCGTGGTATGGCACGCCGCATTAAGGAGAACCGTATGGCCACTCGTCGAATCCCCGGGGCACTCGGCGTCTGTGCGGCTCTGTTGCTGGTTCTCGCGTCCGATCTCGCAGGACAGCAGTCCGGTGCCACAGGCCGCGTCTACAACTCGGTCAAGCAGAAGCTGGCGGAAGGCAGACAGGTCGTCGGCGGAACGGTGTCGATCCCCGACCCCGAAGTCTACTGTGCGATGGCCAACGCGGGTTTCGACTTCACGTGGATCGAGATGCAGCACAGTCCGCTGACGTATCAGGATGTCGCACGAATGATCATTACCTGCAAGGACGCCCCGGCAATTCCGTTCATACGCGTGCCCGACGCGACGGAAGGCGACATTCAGAAGGCAACCGACATCGGGGCGCTCGGCATCATCATTCCGATGGTCGATACCGTCGAGAAGGCCGCAGCGGCAGCGAGGTTTGCCAAGTATCCTCCGCTCGGCCGCCGCAGCCAGGGGGGCGGACAGTACGGCGCGTTGTGGGGCACCACGTACCGCCAGACGGCAAACGACAACATCATGATCGTGGCGATGATTGAGAATCCTGCGGGGGTGGAGATCGTCGACAAGATCGCCGCAGTTCCGGGCATCGACGTGGTGTTCGTGGCGAGCACCGATCTCGGCAGCTTCTCGGCGCTGCGCCAGGGCGATCCCGCCTACGAGGCATTGGTCACCAAGGTCGTCCAGTCGACCGCAAAGGCAGGCTTGAAGGTCGGTGGCCCGCTGGCCTGGAAGAACAGCCGCAAAGGCTATGCGTTCTTCCAGGGTCCTGGTGAAACGGCACTGATTAGATGCGGCACGCGTGTGGCGCTCGACATGCAACCGACTGGATGCCCGACGGGGGGCGTCGCGCCGATTGAGGGTCGCGAACGATGAGCGAAGTGCGTCCCGAGACTCAGACGGTCGACTGCCGGCTCGGACTGTCGACTGTGACTGCCGACTGTCGACTCCCGACTAACGACTGCGCGTAAAGCGCATGTCCCACACCCGATCCTGCGTGACGCTGACGCTGGTGATCGTACCCGCAGCATCGCGGTGGAAGCGGACGAACCCGATGGACCCGCGGAACGCGTCGGCGTACACGGGCGTCAGGCGGATGATGGTATCGGGCCGACGCTTCAGGACCAAAGCGTCGCCATCGACTGCAGCGATCAGCGTGACTTCGGCCTCCTGGCTGTCGTAGGTGCCGGCGTAGCCCGCGAGAGGCTGTGCCGCGAGCTCGTCGCGTCGGAGTCTGACGTAGGTGTCGATCGTGCCAAACCGGTCCGTTACCGTGAGCCCGTCTGTCGTAAAGTCGAAGATCGGGCCGTTGGCGGCAGCAAAGCGCGTGGCGGACCTTGCGGTCAATCGTGGGCCGCCCTCCACGCGCAGTTCGCTGTCCGCACGCGACAGGCTGATCGGCTCCCCGGTGTCGGTGCGCCGATACATCCCGGCCAGCGCATCCTGCGGCGTCGTGCTCTGCGGAGCGGCTGCGGACCCATTACTGCGCCCTCCAGTCACCGCTGAGGCGGTGTCCGCCGGTTTTGCCAGTCCCAGATAGGCGTCGGCGACCGCGTGCGCGTACTGCGTGGCATTGCCGCTGCTGACGTTGCACAGCACAGCCACGGCGAGTTGACGTTCCGGATACTCCGAGAGCCACGCGCGATAGCCTGCGGTCGCTCCGCTGTGCGAAACCTCCCGCACGCCTTGATACGTCCCGATGAACAGCCCGAGCGCGTACCCGTGCGGACGGCCGTCGTTGAATCGTCCGGGCTCCTGCTCTTCCTTGACGAACGCCGCGTCGCCGACGACCGGCTGCGAGAAGTTGCGTGTCCACCGCAGCAAATCTCCCACCGTCGTCAGCAAACCGCCATTCCCGTGGATGTTCTCGAACGGCATCTCGGTCGCGAAGCCGCCCGGCCCGTCCGAATACGCGATCGCACGGTCCTTGACGATGCGCGTGTAATCGTCGCGCCAGGACGTGCGCGTCATCGCGAGCGGGGCGAAGATGCGCGCGCGGGTGAACTCGGCAAACGGCTGTCCACTGACCCGAGAGACGATGATCGCCGCAAGGTTGTAGCCGGTGTTGCTGTATGAGTAGCGCGTCCCGGAGGGAAAGTTCAGCGCGCGCTGGCGGCTGACGACGTCGAGGACGTGCGCGTGCGTGTGCACACGCGTACCCCGCGGCCAGCCGCCAATGGCGACCACGCTGCCCCAGTCGCGGAGGCCACTCGTGTGGTTCAACATCTGCCGGATCGTGAGCGGGGCGCCGTAGTCCGGCAGCTCCGGCACGTGCTTGCGCACCTGATCGTCCAGTGACAACTTCCCGTCCCGCGCCAGCAGGAGGACCGCTGCCGCAGTGAACTGCTTCGACACGGATCCCGCTTCGAAGATCGTGTCCGGCCTGATCGGGACGGCGTGTTCGAGGTCGGCCATTCCAGAGCCCTTCTCGAGCACGCTCTTGCCCTTCAGGCTCACGCCGACCGCGCACCCGGGAGACGTCGTGTTCCACTTCGCCAGGACCGCATCCACACGGGCCTCGGCCGACGCCGCCTGACGCTCGAGGCCAGCGAGCGCCCGAGCGCCAACGAGCACCGTCGCCGCCAGAACCACCACTGCGAGCGAATAGTGTCTATTCATCGTGTCCCTGTCTGCAGTACTCAATGCTCGCGCGGCGACTCCGCGCCGCGCTCGGGCCGCAGGCGCTGGCAACAATGACGCGATAATCTGTCGTTCAAGCGCATCGTGGGCATCGTGCCATCGTTTTCATCGTGAACCGCCTGTCGGGCGCGTCCCATCTCAAATCGATGGCTTGAGCTTACGACGATAACCTCGCCTGCCGCAGAATCTCGGCAAGCTTCGGCCGCGAGGCGCTCAGCAGGCCGATCCGGAACAGGCGGGCGCCGACGCGGATCGCGAGCCAGGTCGACAGCAGCAGGACCGCGAAGGATCCCACGACTTCCCACCAGGCGAGCGAGTCGAGGTCGGTGCTCGCCCGGAACATGATGAGTGGACCCGCCGAAAAGGGCAGCCACGTCATGACGCGCGCCACCGTGCCGTGCGGCTCCCGGAGCAGGACGGCCATCATCATCATGGGGAGCGCCGCGGTCAGCGACCAGACCATGGCCAGTTGCTGCGCCTCGCGCATGTTCGAGCCGAGCGAGCCGGTGCCGAGCATCAGGCTCCCGAAAAACAAGAACGCGATGAGGAAGAGGGGGATCGCCAGTGCCAGCGCGACCCATGGCATCTCGATCTGAGAGGTCATCAGCAGCGGCACGACGCCTATGCCGCCGACGAGGACGATGACCATCCACACCGCGATCTGGAGGAGCCCTGCGCCACCGAGCCCGAGCAGCTTGCCGGCGAGGATCTCATCGGGATTGGCCGACGCGAGCAGTACGTCGACGACCTTGTTCTCCTTCTCTGTCGCGGTGCCCTGCATCAGATACCCCGACGTCATCAGCACGGACATCAGGAACAGCACGGTGAAGATGAGCGGCACCGCGATGCGGACGAACCCCGCGGCCTGACCTCCGTCTGTAATCTGGCCGGTCTTCGTCACGCTGAATCGTCGCGTTTCCTTGAGCGGGCTCACCACACGGGCGCTCGTCAGTTCGTCCAGCCGGCCGTTCACCAACCGCTCCCGGATCAGACTCGAAAAGGCGTTCCGCGACTCGGGCGCCGAGATGTTGAACGTGTCCTGCGTGTAGACGTCGACGACGCCCCTGGCGATGTAGTCAAACGGCACTACAAAGTACCCCTTGATCTTGCGCTCCGCCAGCGCTGCGCGCGCCTCCGTATCCGACGTGTACGGCCGAAAGACAGAGCTCGACTCCATGAATCCGGTGTCGACCGAGCCGCCCCGGCCGGCCGTCTCGAGCGCCCGCTTCACTTCTTCCGGCAGCTGCGACTGTGACGACCTGACTTCATTCTGCAGTCGCAGCACACTGCCCGGATCGACAACGCCATACACCGCGGGCTCGCGGACGCTGCGACTGGCAAAGTACGCGGGGATCGCCACGATTCCGGCGTAGCCGGCCATGAAGAGCGGCATGCCGAACGTCGTAATCAAGTATCCGGGACGCCTGACCGCGGTCAGGAATTCGAACGTGGCGATCGTCCAGATTTTCCGCCAGCCCTTGGTGCGCCACATACCCTAGTGTCCCTCTCTAACGACCCGGAGAAAAATGTCTTCCATCGGCGCGAGCATCGGTTCGAATCGGTCGATAGTTGCACCGGCCCGGACCAGCGTGGCCAGCGCGTCCGACGGCGCGCTGCCGTCAGCCAGCATCAGCCGCCACGACCCCTCCCCATCGTCGATGGCGCTCGCGACCGCCGGCACGGCCGGCAGCGGACCGCGGGCGTGGACGCGCACCTCTGGCAGCGAATGGTCGCGACGCACCTCGTCGACCTCGCCGTACACCATCAGCCGTCCACGATTGATCATCGCGACCCGGTCGCACAGGGCTTCGACCTGGTTCATCTGGTGGGTCGAGAGGATGGTCGTGCGTCCGTGACGCCGGCGTTCGAGCAGAAGATCCTGCACGAGCCTCACGTTGACGGGATCGAGCCCCGTCGTCGGCTCATCGAGCACGCAGAGCTCGGGATCGCTGAGGAGCACGGCCGCGATCTGGACTTTCTGGGACATGCCCTTGCTGAGACGATCAATTTTCCATCCGGCGACGTGCGGCAGTTCGACGCGTGCGAGCCATTCCACCGATCGCCGGCGCGCCTCGGCGCGGCTCAACCCCTTGAGCGCGCCGAAGTACGTCATCACGTCGGTGACGGTGAGCTTCGTGTAGAGTCCGCGTTCCTCCGGCAGGTAGCCGAGACGATCGAGATGCTCGCGACGCCGGGGCTCGCCAAAGACGCGGACCTCGCCCGAGTCCGGCCGGATGATGTCCATGAGGATCCGGATGAGCGTGCTCTTGCCGGCGCCGTTCGGGCCGAGCAGCCCGAAGATCTCACCCGCGTGCACATCAAAGGACACGCCGCGGAGCGCGGGCGTGTCGCCGTAACTCTTGGCGATGTTGTCGAACGCGAGAATAACCATGTGTCGAAGAGCTTACTGGAGTGGCGAGTATGCCGCAACGCGCGCGGCGTCGTCCTCACAACGCCAGCATCACCGGGCGGTAACGAATCCCGGCCGCGAGATGCGATCCACGCAGCTCGTGTCGAGCCCGTCGGTGCGGGCACGCTCGATGAACGCGCGCTTGATGTCAGCGAGGCAGTCGAGGCCGTCGAGCCCGACCGGCGAGTGGCCGCTCGAGGGCACGCGGAGGTGCAGACTGTGCGACAGCGTTCGCGCGATCGTGTCGCCGTTTTCGGACGGCGTCACCGGATCGAGCAGGCCCGAGGTAAGGAGGATGGGAACGGCGCTCTTCACGGGCAACCCGCTCGCCTCGTGCCTCGCTCCGCGAGGCCATTCCGCGCAGGCGGCACGCTGCTGCCGGACCCGGTACCCTCCGAGATAGGTCGGGTCGTCTCGTTCGGCGGCGTCGCGTGCGACGAGCGGTACGTCTTCGGCGCACGTGATCGACAGATACAGCCCGTCGAACGTGCCCTTGGCGCGCCAGCGAATCAGGAAGCCGGCGATCGGCGAGAAGTTGCCGTTGAACGCTTCGTGCAGATACAACGGCACGCGCGACGCTCCGCGCGACGAGTACATCAGGTAGCGGATCGCCTCGGCCACATGATCCCGAGTGAGCGTGACCTCGGCAGGGCGCCGCGCCGCCGGGTGCGCGACGCCTGCGGTCACCGGTCCCCGTCGCAGCCGGTCGAATACCTGCCGTGCTTCCTCGCGGATCGCGGGGAACGCGCTCGCGCACTCAGCGTCCGCGAGACACTCGTCGATCAGCCCGTCGAGCGCCTGCGCAGCGAGCCGCCCGAAGTTCTCGGGCGCATGATTGGCCGGCGTGACGGCGCTGTCGAGGATGACCGCGCGCACGCGCGGTTCGTAACGCCGGACGTACTCCATCGCCAGTCGCGTCCCGTAGGACCCACCGATGAGCGTGAGCTGCGGGTATTCCAGCGCGGCCCTGATCGCCTCAAGGTCCTCGACCGAAGCACTGGTCGTGTATTGCGCCAGGTCGGAGGTCCGCTCGAGCTTCGATCGGCACGCCCGCACTCTCTCGATCGGGAGAAACGTATCGAAGTAGGTCTGCGGCTGGTCGGGTGGACCGTAGAACTGACAGATGAGCGGATTCGAACCGCCGGTGCCTCGCTGGTCCGCAAAGACCACATCGCGCCGCGCACGCAGATCGTCTCCGGCCAGAGACGAGTCGCCGATGAGCTCGGTGGCTGCTTGTCCGGGACCGCCTGCCAAATACACGATCGCGTCGTGCTCACGACGGGCCCGATCGGTTCCGGTGGCCGGCAAGACGACGATGCGGAGGGAAATGGTGCGGCCGCGACGCTCGGCCTGATTCTCGTGAACCGTGAGGCGGAGACATCGGGCCTCGGCCACCGGAATGCCTGTGCAGGGCTCCTCGGTCAGCGCCCCGGCGGAGCCTGCGCCAGCACCGGCACCGGACAGCGGCGCGCGGCAACCGGAGATCGTGGCGACGACGGCGACCACGGCTCCGGCGAGCGTCACACCGGTCGCCGCCCGCGACATCACTTATTTCTTCAGTGGGTGTGACGCGATGTACTTGCGCGCGAACTCTTCGAGGTGCGGCGCGTTGACGAGCCCGACCTTTCTTCCCTCTTCGAGCGCCGCATCCGGCGTGAGCCCGTCGCGCACGGCTCGCCTGATGGCCCAGAAGGCGCCGACGCGAATGGCCGCTGTGCAGTGAATGAACATCGGACGGTTCGCTGGGTCGTCGGTGATCTTCAGGAACGCATCCGCCTCGGCCTCGGTCGGATTGGCATACACGACGGGGATGTTGAAGTACTTCATCCCGGCCGCCTCGACCGCCGCCTGCTCGTCCGCCGCGCGATGCTCGGACGGCTGCCGCAGGTTGAGCACGGACTTCACCCCATCAGCCTTGAGCTTCGGAAAAGCCTCGAGGCGAGGCTGGGCCCCCGTGCAGAACTGCGGGCTGACCTGCAGGAACTTCGGTATGGGTGGAAGCTCGGCCTGAGCCGGTGTTTGAATCAGCGTGGCGAACAGCAGGAACGTGATCATCTGGAGATTATAGGGCGAACGAGGCAGGAGATCAGAAGATCAGAAGATCAGGAGACCAAGGAGATTCTTGAAGACGGAACCTCCGACCCCAACTTCAGGCGCCGAGATCGAACCGAAATGGAACGCCGCGGAAGGCTGAAGCAGAAACGGGTGAGTTGGCAGCACCACTTTGTCAGTTGGCGCCTTCGGCAGCTAGGGGAGTAATGAGAGAGACTGTGTCTCGGAGCTAGACTTCTTGGTAGACCGGCAATGCGCCTTCCGCGATCCGCCTGAAGACTCGGATGCTGTCCGCCATTCCGAGCAGGCGCACGGCGTGCAGCATGCCACGGGGGATCGCCGGCGTTTGAAATTCCTCGGGAAGGGGCGGCTCGATCAAGTGCACGGCAAGATGCCCTCGCCTGCTCAGAAACAGGCACGCCAGCGTGGTGACCTTCTTCTCCATATGCTACTCACCGTCTGGCTTACGCACAAAGGATGCCAGGAGGGAGCTGCATCCGCCGTAGGACATTCGAGCGGTTTTAGCCGCATCCGTTGCCCTAGAAGGGGACGTACGTCATGAGGTTCGATCTGCCGATTTCGTTTTCGTAACTAGGATCCTGTCGTCGCAAGCGAGACTGGACCCGGCACCTGCCATTCCTCAGGTCGCGCGAGAGGCGTCAAAGACGACCTGGTCGTATTGCCAGAGCCGTTCGAAGAAGCTCGGCACCCGGCGCGCGCCGCCACCATCCTCTCCCACCAACGCTAGAATCTCGGCCAGTGTTCGCTTCCCGTCGATGGCGGCTAGCAACCCGTTCTCGGAAGCATCGACGGAGAGAATTAGATCAGGAAATGGATGGGCCCGATTGATCAGCACCGCGACGCTACCGGGCGGCAAACGTTCCCGAACGCACACCGTCGATGGCAGGGCAATCGGGACATACGGGCGCCAGTGATCGCCGACAAACGTGATCGGCTGGTTCTCGCCGGCGCGATCGTCGCGGTAGGCGATCAGGTTGTGCTTGATCATGGTTCCGCGGAACAACTCCACGGCGGCGTGCTGCAACGGCGGCGGAAGCGAGGCCAGCCGTGCGGCGTGCGGGGTCTTCGCGATCATCCCGCATTGGGCCAGGTAGGGAGCCTGCTGAACCCAGCGCCCGAAGGACATGCCGCAGCGATCGAGCCAGGCATGCAGCTGCGGAACTGTATACGCGCGATCGAGGGGATGGAGCAAGGCATCGGCCAGAGCGTCGGGATGCCTGAAGTCCTTCGCCCCCCGCATCAGGCCGGCGATCGGATGGTCCGCGGGCAACTCCTCGAGCGTGGCGCCGAGATCACGCAGATCGCTGTCGGAGGCATTGATCCGGAGCAGGCGACAGTACTCCTGCATCATGTAGATCCCGGCCCGCCCGTAGGGTGCATACACCATCAGGTGCATCGCGCCCTGCGGACGAAGGACGTCGCGAAGGGCACGCAGGCCGAGGTCCGGGTCAGGCAGGTGGTGAAGCACGCCGGTGCAGACGACCTGGTCGAAGGTGCACCCAAGCTCCTGGACGCGCTCAATCGGAAGCTGATGGAGATCGAGATTCTCCAGGCCATACTTTCGCTGGAGGTCGCGCGTGTAGCGGAGGCTCGTCTCGCTGACGTCTATCGCTGTGATTCTGGCATCGGACTCGCGAAGCGCGTACCTCGCCGCCTGCGACGTGCCGCAGCCAGCGACGAGGATTTCCTGGTTTCCGCGCAACCGCTCGGTTGGCCACAGGAGATGAAACATCGCCCGGCGACGATCCGGATTGCTGTACAGGTCGCGGTGTTCATCCAGGCTGGCGAGCGGTGCCGGATAGGGCATCCGTTCGTAGAAGTCGCGGACCTCCTCCGAGACGGCAGCCCGCGGCCCGTTAGGTTGCTCGCTCCCCTTCACTTCAGTTTTCCGTCAGGACATCGTCCACCAACGCCCGAACAGAGGCGCTGGTGGACGGTACCTCCACAGGTCTTCGGTGCCCGTGACCTAGTGGTTCTTCTGGCCAGCCGCTATGAGCTTCTCCATTACCTGGTCGATGCTGAAGCTTGCGGGCCTCTGGCTCGGCGGGAAGTCCCTAAAGCTCTGGATCCAGCGGGCGACATAGATCTGGGCCGGCGCAAGCAGGAAGACGCGCCGAACCAGCCAGTCATTGTAGTAGATGGAGTTGTGATCCGCCTTCTCGAACGGATCGCTGCGAAGGTTGAAGATCTTCGGCACGCGGAGGTCGACCATCGGCTCCGACCAGACTTGAAAGCTCTCCGCGCGTTGCTCCTTGAAGACCGCCTTCCAGTTACCGTAGCGCAGCGCCATCAGGTCGCCGTCGTCGCTCCAGTAGAGCATCTCCTTGCGCGGCGACTCGGTGACCTCACCCTTGAAGAGCGGCACCAGGTTGTAGCCGTCGAGGTGAACCTTGAACGTCTTGTCGCCCGCTTTGTACCCCGTGAGCAGCTTCTCCTTGACGTCCGGCACGCCGGCGGCGGCGAGCAGGGTTGGCAGCATGTCCTCGTGGGCGCAGATCTCGTTCGAGACGGTGCCTGGCTTGATCACTCCCGGCCAGCGCATAAGGGTCGGCACCCTCCAGCCAGCGTCCCAGTTGGTGTCCTTCTCGCCGCGGAAGGGCGACGTCCCGCCGTCGGGCCAGGAAAACTCCTCGGGGCCGTTGTCGGTCGAGTACATGACGAGGGTGTTGTCGGCGATGCCCAACTGGTCGAGCTTCGCCAACAGCCGTCCGACATCCGCGTCGTGTTCGACCATGCCGTCGGGGTAGATCCCCAGGCCGGTCTTGCCGACGGACTCGGGCTTCAGGTGAGTGAAGATGTGCATGCGGGTCGAGTTCGCCCAGACGAAGAAGGGCGTATTCGCCTTGTGCGCCCGGTCGATGAAGTCGAGCGCAGCGTCGGTGAACTCGTCGTTGACGGTTTCCATCCGCTTCGTGGTCAGCGCGCCCGTGTTTTCGATGCGTTGCTTGCCCACTCGCCCAAACATCGGATCCTCGGTCGCGTCGTCTGTGTCGGTGGCCCAGCAGTGCATGACGCCGCGCGGCCCGAAGTGCTTCTTGAATTCGGGGTCCTTGGGATAGTCCGGATTCTCGGGTTCTTCCTCCGCGTTCAGATGGTAGAGGTTGCCGAAGAACTCATCGAAGCCGTGGGACGTAGGAAGGAACTCGTTCTTGTCGCCCAGGTGGTTCTTTCCGAACTGACCTGTGACATAGCCTTGCGGCTTCAACAGCTCGGCGATGGTCGCGTCGTGCGCGCGCAGCCCCTGGTCGGCGCCCGGCAAGCCGACTTTGGTCAGGCCTGTGCGGATTGGCGACTGGCCGGTGATGAATGCGGCCCGCCCGGCGGTGCAGCTCTGCTGGCCGTACCAGTCGGTGAACATCGTCCCTTCCTTCGCCAACCGGTCGATGTTCGGCGTCCGGTACCCCATGACCCCGTGGTTGTAGGCGCTGACGTTGAACCACCCGATGTCGTCCCCCCAGATGACCAGTATGTTGGGCTGTTTTGTTGCCATAGTGCTTCATCTCCGATTCTGTTCGTAAGCCCGTTTTGAAGAATGGCGCCGCAGGCGCGGGATGTTGTGCACCGCGGCCCTGAGCGTGCTAGCCCGCTCGTGAACCTGCCTCGCCGTGTTTCATGTATGTTTCCTTGAATGATGACTTCCAGCTCGATCGATCGCGGGAGGATTTCATGCTATGGGGCGGCACCCCGGTCCTATGCAGATTCGGCGACCAGGCACAGTTGCGGGCGTTAGCACTGACCTCGGTCATCGGCGGTCGCTTCCACCGACCGGAATTCGCCCTTGCTTTTGACATGCACGCAGCGGAGTCAAGTCTGGGATTCGTCGCCGAGCCACGACAGCGTGACATGCGACGATCGGTGGAATGTGCAAGAAGGGAACCAGGCAGGGAGCTGGCTACGGCTTCGGAACTGCTAGAAACCTGAACGAATCACGGGGGTCTACCAGGGGGTTATGGAGTAGGCATCAGTCGGTCACTACATACCGTGGGCGCGCTGTTCAAATGCCGTGAGCTGGGGGCGAGACGACCTGCACGTCCATGCGGGCACAGCGTCCAAGTTCGAGCGTGCGGCCTCAGTCGGCCCTCAAAGCCGCCACCGGATCGACCCTCGTGGCTCGTCGGGCCGGAAGGTAGCTGGCCACGAGCGCGACGAGCGCGAGGCCGAGTGGGACGACGATGAAGGTGACGGGATCGGTCGGGGTCACGCCGAAGAGGAGCGTCTCCATCGACCGCGTGAGAGCAAACGCGGCTGCGAGGCCGGACGCCGTGCCAGTGAGGGCGAGCGTCACGCCCTGGGTAACGACAAGGCGCAAGACGCTCGAAGGCTGCGCGCCGAGCGCCATGCGAATGCCGATCTCGCGTGCGCGTTGCGTAACGGTGTAACTCAGCACGCCGTGGACGCCGATCGCGGCCAGGATCAGTGCCACCGAGGCGAGCAGTCCGAGCACGAGCATCGTGAAGCGACGCTCGGCGACGGAACGGGACACGGTCTCAACGAACGGCTCCAGACCGAACACGGCGAGCGCGGGGTCCTGCTCGCGGATCACACCTCGCACGCTCGCGATGAGCGCCCGGGGGTCGCCGGACGTCCGCACCAGGAGTACGCCGCCGCCGTTGGCCGACGGCGCCTGATCGAGCGGCGCGTACGCCGCGATCGGCGGCGCTTCCGCCAGCCCCTGGAATCGCTCGTTGCCGATGATGCCGACGATGGTGCGCGTCGCACCCCAGAAATTGATCTGCCTGCCGAGCGGTTCCTGCCCTTCGAAGAATCGTCGGGCCGCGGCTTCGTTGATGAGCAAGACGGGCGGTGCCGTCGTGTGGTCCGACTCGGTCAGAAGACGGCCGCGCACGAGGGGAACGCCCATCGTACGGAAGTAGCCGGGCGTCACGCGCCGGACCGAGATCTCGGGCTGCGTGGGCGCCTCGGCCTCGCGGCCGATGATGCGGAACGAATTCGTGAAGCCGGGATCGAGCGGGTGGTAGCCCGACACGGCCGCGGCGTCAACGCCGGGCAGGCGCTCGGCCTCCTGCAGCACGCCATGCGTGAAGGCGTGGATCTCCTTGAGATCCGGAAACCGACGGAAGTCGACCGGATACCGGCTGGCGGGAAGCTGATACTCCGCCTTGAGGATGCCGTCGGATCGGAAGCCCGCGTCCACTTGCTGGATCCGCCAGAAACTCTTGATCAGCAGCGCCGCGCCGATGACGAGCATGACGGCAAGGGCGCATTCCGCGACCACCAGAATCGAGCGGAGCCTGGTGCCCTCGCCGCCGGCTGACGCACCGTGACCGCCGTCGCCTTTCAAGGACCCCTGCAGATCCACGCGTCGAGCCTGAAGCGCAGGCACCATGCCGAACAGAAGGCCGGCACCGATCGCTACAAGCAGTGTGATCGTCAGCACGCGCAGGTCCACCGAGGCGTCGGCGATGCGCGGGATGTCGGCCGGGGCAAGTGCGACGAGGAGCCGAACACCCAGCACCGCAAGCCCCGCACCCAGCGCTGCGGCGACGATCGCGAGCAGAAGGCCTTCGGCCGCGAACTGGCGCATCAATCGCCCGCCGCTCGCGCCAAGCGCGGTGCGCACGGCCACTTCCCGTCGTCGCGCCGTGCCGCGCGCCAGGAGCAGATTGGCCACGTTCGCGCACGCAACCAGCAGGACCAGGCCGACGGCGGTCAGCAGCACGAGCAGCGCCGGACGGACCGGCCCGAAGACAACGGCTGACAGCGGCTCGACAAAGACGCCACGCGCCCGGTTGTCGGGATACGCGCGCTCCAGATCGGCAGCGATCGCGGCGAGCTCCTCCTGCGTCGCGCTCACGCTCCCACGCATGCGCGCCACCATGAAGATCGGATGCGTCGACCGTGGCAGCGTCTGCGGCGTCTGCTGCAACGGCAGCCACACGTCCACCGCCGCGCGCGCCCCGCGGTCGGCAAACGCACGCGAGTAGTCGGCCGCCGACAGGATCTGAAAGATGCCGAAGTCCGAGCCGCGCTCCATGATCCCGATGACCGTGAACGGCCGGTCGTCGAGCCGGACCGCACGGCCGACAATCGACGGGTCGCGTCCGAACGCCCGCGCCCAGAGACCTTCGCTGATCACCGCCACCGCGGGACCACCCGCGCGCGCCTCTTCCGCCGTGAATGCCCGACCCGCGAGCGGACGCACGCCGAGCATCGGCAGCAGCTCGTGGGTCACGGCGAGCGCCTGGAGCCGGATCGCCTCGCCCTGTTCGGGCGCGTAGTTCACCTCGTTGCCGGCAAACGCCGCGATCTGCTCGACGCGCTGGCTACGCTGCTTGTAGTCGAGGAAGTCGGGGAGTGACGCCGGCTCTCGCGTGGTGCTGGTGTTTCGATCCGTCTCCCACACCACCGCGAGCGCGTCGATGTCCTTCACCGGCGCCGGCCGCAGCAGCACCGTATCGATCACGCTGAAGATCGCCGTATTCGCGCCGATACCAAGCGCCATCGTCACCAGCGCGACCACCGCGAACCCGGGATTGCCGGCGAATAGCCGGACCGCATACCGAACGTCCTGACCGAACATGGGCGCGCTCCTGGCAGAGGTTATAGGACTGTGCTAAAGGATTAGCATACGCTTGGCGCGAAAGCCACAGGAATGGGACGAAGGGGCGTGACGAACCTCCCCCACGAAAAACACTGAAACCCGGCCACGGACAACACGGACAACACCGACTCCACCCAGCCACGGAGACCACGGACAACACCGATCTCAGACGTTGAGTTGGTGGGGTGCTGGCAGAAATGGCAACCGCTGGAGTGGTTTGACTGCTGCACAAACTGCGACGCTCCGGCGTCAAGAAGGCGGATTCCTGAGGATTGTCTCGCTGGCCTTGTTGTTGCGAGCTCGGCGAGATATGACAGACAAGAGCGTAGCGCCACCGCTGGCGCACAGCGAGCTCACCGGGCGTATCCTCGATTGCTTCTTCGACACGTACCGCGAGCTCGGGCATGGCTTCTCGGAGTCCGTTCTTCGTCGAGCGATGGTTGTTGTCCTCGAGCAGGCCGGTATGCAGGTCACGAGACAAGCCCCACTCGAGGTATGGTTCCGCGGACACTCGATTGGCGCGTTCTACGCGGACCTGGTCGTCGATGGGACCGTCCTCATCGAGATCAAAGCCTCGGCGTCAATCGAAAGTTACGCCGTCGCACAGACGCTCAACTACCTCAAGGTGGCTGGAGGTGGCGTCGGGCTGCTACTGACCTTTGGACACAAACCAGAATTCAGGCGGTTGGTCATGGGCGACCCCTCGAACAGCCTCCCGCTGTTGAAGAAGGGCTTTCATTTCCAAGCGTCCGACAGCCCTGGTCCCGATCGACCCTTCGATCGTGGCCACGGTTGATCCGTGTCGTCCGCATTGTCCGTGTTATCCGTGTCGTCCGTGGCCCGGTTGATCCGTGTTGTCCGCGGCTCTACTTGGCCAGCGGATCTGACCGCAGCTGGAACTTGATCACCTTGCTCGTCGTCCCCTTGCCGCCTTCCATGTGGAAGGGCGTTCGCGTGCTCACGGTGGTCCACAAGCCCTTGCCCTTCCAGCCGCCCTTGGGATCGTCGATCCTGCCGTCCACCCACTTCGTGTAGTAGCCGGTCGGATAAGGGACGCGGAGCACGACCCATTTCCCGTCTTTGAGCGCGAGCAGACCTTCGGACGCATTCCCGGTATTGATCGGCGTGTTCGGGCCCAGCCCGAACGTGTCGAACTGATCGACCCACGTGTAATAGCTGCCCTCCGCACTTCCGTGATCCGTCACACCCTTGAGTTGCGGCAGCGGCTCGGCGTAAAGTGTCCAGCCCTCCGGGCAATGCTGGCCCGTGGCGGTCGGGCCGTTGAGCGGTCCTTTGCACTTGCGACGGTCGAAGCTGGCAAGATGTCCGCTGGCGAGCGCGGACCAGAACACGCCGTTGCGATCGACATCCGCGCCGCGCGGAGAGAATCCCTGGATGGGCGCCTTTTCGTTGTTGAAGGGCGGTTCGTAGACCTCCACGAGCGTCGTCTCCGGCGGGTTCGCGCCGGGGTTGATGCGGACGATGGCGCCGGGGAATCCGAGAACCGAGCCCCACACCGAACCGTCGGGCGCCGGGGCGACCGAGTAGAACGCCGCGCCATACCGCTTGTCCTTCATCGGATCGACCGGCTGATTGGGCTCGACGTATGCGTCGCGCTTCCCGTTCCCGTTGGTGTCGATGATGAGCGCGGTCCAGCCCTGCGACTTCTCTTCGTCGCCGGTCTCCTCGAACATCTTCCTGTTGAGCCAGCCGACGACCTGACCGCCGCCGCTCGTCCAGAGCGTCTGGTTGGCGTCTTCGGCGAACATCAAGTGGTGCGTGGCGAAGCAGGTGCCGATGTGGGTGAGCTTCTTCGTCTTCGGATCGTAGACCGCGAGGTGCCGGCTGGATCGCTGAATCGGGAAGAGCTTCGCCGACGGATGGCTCGACCCTTCCTTGCAGAAGTCCGGGTTCTCGAACGGCCGCACGGCCGACGTAATCCATACGCGGCCGCGCTCGTCGAACATCGGGTTGTGCACGTTGTTCTTGCTGGTCCAGATAACCTCGCTCCCCCAGTACGGTGACGGCTGCAGCATCGCTGGTGACGTCGGGGGCGTGTTCGGATCGCGAACGGTCAGCGGAACCTGGCTCGCGGTGTTGCGCACAGGGTCGAGCACCGGCAGGTAATCGGCGCTCAATTCGAGGGCGCCGTAGAGCGGGCCGTTGGCGTTCACCGACGGGTTGCGCCGATCGGTCGACACCAAGTCGTGGAGATACGCCTTCGCATCCGCCCAATCCCACTGGGTGAGGACGACGTTCCTCTCTATACCCTGCGGCCGCGGCGGCGCGGGCGGCACTTCGCCAGCAGCGATCCGATCGGTCCAATCCGCGAAGAGTGCGAGGGCGCGATCGCGACCGAGTTGCCCGAGGCCGCTGATCATCTGGGCACCGGCCTGCCCGGATTGAAGCCGCCGTTCCCACGCCGCCGCCGAGGATAAAAACGTGCCAAGGCTCGGGGAGAGCTCACGCGTGCCCTTGCTCCCCAGTTGATGGCACGCCCAGCAACTGCCCGACTTCAAGTTGCGTAGCCACTGGGCCTGGCTCCCCATCGTCGGTGAGACGCCGTTGCCGGTGGGCCCGGTCCCCGGGAACTCGCTCTTGTCCGGAACGCGAAGCAGCGAAAACCAGTAGCCAGCCGGATAGTACTCAGCAGCCGCGCGAGGGGTGGGCGCCACCACTGCCGTCAGATTGAGGATCTTGCCCGGTGTGGCCGGAGTTTTCGGCGAGTCGACGAGGCCGTAGCCGCGCACCCACACGCTGTAGTTCGCCTTCGGGAGATCCGGCACGACGTAGCGTCCCCGATCGTCGGTCACCACGATCTTGGCGAACTTCGTCGGAAGGTCGGTCGTCTCCGCGATGACCCACACGCCGGCTTCGGGACCCTTGGGGCCCGTGACCACGCCACCGACATCGTCGGCGTCGATCGAAGGGGCTTGACCGCTCGTCTGACGGTTGCCCGTCCCAGTCAGAGAGACGGTGACAATAGCCGCACATCCAACCGCCAACAGACCAGAGTTCAGCATCCGCAGCTTCTTCATGTTGGTGCTCCCTTGACTGCCGAATCGTATCTGATTCGCGGGTTGGTTGCTTGTCACAAAAGACAACACAAGATGGGTCTCTTGTTCTCCTGAACTTCTGGAAAATGCCTCCAGATCCGTGTTGTCCGTGTTGTCCGTGGCCTGTGTTTTGTCGTTTCTGTGGTCGATGTTGTCAGCGTTGTCCGTGGCCTATAAGCTGATCGGCGGTCATGTTTGCCACCGCCTCTCTCGCGGCCCGTATCGAACGCGCCGAATGCACGCTGCTCATGGAGCTTGCCCGGGCCGCAGCGGCGAGGCTGGGACGCGGCGAGGTCGTCGTGGAGCCGATTGGCGGCGGGGTCGCGGTGCATACGGGTGCCGGATCGCCGGCAAACAAGCTGGCCGGACTGGGCTTCGCCGACCTGCCACAGGCCGCGGAGCTCGCAGTGATTGAGGAGGCGTTCGCGCTCCGGCAGGCGCCGCTCCAGGTCGAGTTCGCATCCCTCGGCGATCCGGTCATCCCGCGGATGCTGAGCCGCCGGGGATACGAGCTCATCGGCTTCGAGAACGTGCTCGGTCTGCCGCTCGAGGTCGCGCAACTCGAGGAGGTCGGGCATGGTGCGATCACCGTCGACCGGGCGGGGCCTGAGGAAACGGCGGTATGGATGGATACCGTCGCGACGGGCTTCCTCCATCCCGACACGTTTGACGGCCCGCCCAGCCACGAGTCGTTCAACCGCGAAGCGATCGAGCAGATCTTCGCGGATTCGCTCGCCACGCCGAGCTTCGAACGCTTCCTCGCGCGCCGCGCGGGGATCGTGGCCGGCGGGGCCACCCTCAGGATTCACCAGGGCGTGGCGCAACTCGTCGGGGCGGCCACGCTTCCCGAGCACCGCCGGCAGGGCGTGCAGACGGCGCTCCTCCGCCATCGCCTGCTCGACGCGGCGCGCCGCGGCTGCGACGTCGCGGTCGTGACGACGCAGCCCGGGTCGAAGTCGACGGAGAACGTGCAGCGCTTCGGATTCGCCGTGCTCTACGTGCGCGCGATCCTCGTAAAACAGCCAGGCTGATCGACAGTCGCCTACCTCGCGGGCGCGGGGCTCCCGAGCGCTCGGGCGATCTGATACGCGAACTCCAGCCCTTCGTTGAACGACTTCACCAGAATGCGTTCATCCTTCCCATGCGCTCGAACGTCGTTACGATCGTGCGCAATGCCGCTCACGCCGTACACGGGAATGCCCGCGTTGCGCAGCCAGAGACCATCGGTCGCGCCGGTTTCCATATAGGGGACGATGGGCACCGTCGGCGTGCTTCCCCAGACAGCCCGCGCGGCGGCCTCGATCGCCGTCAAGGGCTCTGGCGCGAGCGGCGATGCCGGACTCGGGGTCGGCGTGACGATCGGCGCCACGACGATCTGCGGATCGGCGAGGACTCGGACGAGCGTCTGCTGGACGGCCGGCGCATCCTCATCCGGGAGGAGCCGGCAATTGACCGTCGCCTGCGCCGTCTGCGGCAGCGCGTTCTCCGCGTGCCCACCCTGCAGCATCGTCGCCACGCAGGTCGTGCGAAGGAGCGCGTTGTGGAAGGGCGACTTCGCTGCAAGGCGCGCGGCGGCGGCGGGATCGGGCTTCTTCCCCGCCACGGCCCGCATGTCGGCGGCACTGTCGCCGGACAATGCCGCCATGCGGTCAAAGTAGGTGCGGGTGATGTCGGTGAGGCGAACCGGGAACTCGAATGCCGCGAGGCGCTGCAATCCGGCGGCAAGCCGATAGATTGCATTGTCCTTCGTCGGCAGCGAGCCGTGCCCCCCGGGATTCTTCACCGTCAGCGAAAACGATGAGTAGATCTTCTCCGCTGCCTGCACGTCGAGCGCAGTGATCTTGCCGCCACGAAGCTCGCCTCCGCCGGTGTCGACGTTGATGCAGTATTCGGCATCGATGAGGTCGCGCCGATTCGCGAGGAGCCACGCGACGCCATTGACGAGTCCGCCCTCTTCGTCGGCAGTCAGCGCCATGATCAAATCGCGGTCGGGCACCCACTGTTCCTGTCGCAGTCGCACGAACGCCGCGACGAGCGTCGTCGCCCCACCCTTCTGGTCGAGCGTGCCGCGACCGTAGAAGTAACCGTCCTTTTCAGTCAGGACGAACGGATCCATGGACCAGTCTTCGCGCCGCGCTTCGACGACGTCGAGATGCGCGATGAACAGCACGGGCTTTCGCGTTCCCTTGCCGCGGTAGCGCGCGACCAGATTGCCCTTTGTTTCAGCGCCCTTCTGAGCTCCGCGCACGACCTGCACATCGGACTTCGGGAAGCCCGCCGCGACAAGCCGCGCAGCCATCCGCTCGGCCGCGACGGTCGTGCTGCCGGTCGAATGCGTTGTGTCCGTCTCGATCAGCTCCTTCAAGACCTCACGGCCCAGCCGCTGGTAGTCGATGGCCGGCTGCGCGCCGAGCGGAACGATGGCGAGGAGGAGCAGCAAGAGCCCGTAAGGGTTCGGCGTGAGCTTGGCGATCATCGTGATGATTCCGTGAACATGACAGGTGGTGTTAGACGAGGGCTTCGAAATAGATCAGCGGCACCTTCCGATAGGTCACGCGGCCGACTTCCCGGAAGCCGCACTTTGCGTAGAATCCGCCGGCGCCGGCCGGCGTAGCGTAGGCGTCCAATCGAATCGCCTGGGCCGGCCACCCGGCCGCCAGCGCTCTGGCTTCCTCGCAGAGCCGGCGGCCGATGCCCTGCCGTTGCAGGTTCGACGCGACGGCCATGTCGACCAGGTAGAGCGGTCTTTGAACCGCGACGAAGTACGTTGGATCGATCGCCCACGGTTTCTTCGTCGCGAGCCGGAGCGTGCCGACAATGGCACCGCCCGAGCGGGCGACTATGACCCGCGACGACTGGATGCCGCGCATGACACCCTTCTCGGTCGCTTCGGAGGACCAGTGGCCCTGACCATACTCGTCGGTCAGGCGGGCGGCAACAGCCGTGCGGAGCACGGCTATCGCCGCCGCATCATTCTCGGTCGCAATCGACAAGGAGAGAACCATCCCGCTCCCGACGTCAGGCCTGATCGCGCTCCGCGAACGTGATCACATAGCCGTCGGGATCCTCGAAGGCGAACTCGGTCACGCCATACCACTTGTGCTCGAGCGGCATGACGATCCTAACGCTGCCTTTGAGCGAGGCGTGGACACGAGCGATGTCCACGACCTCGATGAAGAGGGTCAGCGTGCCGCCGATCGGCCGATCCTTGAACGCCGGATACTCCGCGACGGCGGGCTCCGGGGCGTTCAGGAAGATCTCAACCGATCCGGATTGCACCGACGCGAACACGTACGGCGCCTCGTCGGGCACGGTCGCCGCGACGGCGAAGCCGAGCAGGTCGCGATAGAACGCCACGCTGCGCGCGACATCCGAGACGATGAGGTTGGGGGTCAGTTTTTTTAGTTCGTAGGGCATCGCACACCTGTATTGTGTGCTCGCTGATGCCTACATCCACGAACTCGGCGAGAACGAGCACGCAGGTAGGGGCCCTGTCTGGGCACGCGCGGACCCCGCTAGGTACGAGCGCCAGAATAGCACACCTGGAACTTTTGCCGGGCGCCGGGGTTTGTAGTCAGTGCACAGGGCCTGCGGCCCGAGCGCGGCGCGGAGTCGCCGCGCGAGAGCGAGCGGGGGTGGGGCCCCGCGAGCATTGAGTAATGCCCCAACATCTCGGGCATGACCGACACCGGGCGGTTTGAAGCCCCGTTCGAAAGCTTTGTCCGCGAGTATCAGGACATGGTGTACGCCACCGCGGTCAGGCTCCTGTCAAACCCCGCCGAGGCCGAAGACGTGGCGCAAACAGTGTTCCTGAAAGCGTTCGAGCGCTTCGACGACATCGGCTCGAGCCCGGCCGTCGCCGGCTGGCTCAAGACGGTCACTACGAACCTGTGCCTGAACCACCTGTCGCGCTATCGGTCGCGCTGGCGGTTCTTCAGCGAGCTCCAACCGCTCGGCGAGGATGATGCCAGCCACCGCGATCACATGGACGTCCTGATGGCGCGTGCAATCGGACCGAAGAGTACGCCGGCCGACGTGAAACACGAAGCGTACCTGGACGCCGCGAACGAACAGGAGCGCCTCGAACGTGCCCTTCGCCGCCTGCCGGCCCATCAGCGGGTACCGATCGTCCTCTTTCATTTCGAGAGCAAGAGCTACCTGGAAATCGCCGCGCTGCTCGGCGTGACGCTGGCGAAGGTAAGAACCGACATCCATCGCGGCCGCGAGGCCCTGAAGACGGTGCTGACATCCACCCATGCGTCCCGATGATCTCGAAGTCGTCGTCGATCGGGCGTTGAAGCAGTTGCCCGGACCGCGCGCGCCACGCACGCTCCTGCCGCGGGTGATGGCGGCAATCGAGACGCAGAAGGTCCGGCCATCGAGCGCCCGCCCATGGCTCTCCTGGCCCCTTGCATGGCAGGTCGCGTCGGTAGCCGCGTTCATCGTGCTCGGCGTGGGGATCGCGCGGCTGTGGCCAGGCGCCCAGTCGGTTGTTCAGCAATCCGCCTCGCCCGCCGTCTCCAGCATCGCTACGTTCGTGGTTGAAGCCGCCAGCAAAGCGTCTGCCGTTGCGAACGTGGTGCGCATCGTCTGGCACGCGTTACTCGAGCCGCTCGTGGGGTATGTGCTGGTGCTGGTTCTCGTGATGTGTGCCGCGTGCGCCACGTTCGGCGCGGCGCTTGGACGCGTGGCTCTGGGGGGAGTGTCTCAGACATGAAATCAATTGACGTGAAGCTCGTCGCGCTCTGCGCTGCTGTCCTGCTCGGGAGTGGCTCAGGAGATGTGCACGCGCAGAGCGCGGCGCGATCGGGACTTCGAGCCACCGTGGCCCTGACGAGCACCGTTTCTGGCCACCAGGAGAGGAGGATTCTCGAGCTCACTCAGGACGACATGGACCGCGGTGGGTGGGGTCGAAACGTGCTCCGCGTCGGTCAGGATTACGCGCTCAAGGAGGGCGAGTCGGTACGGGAAGTGGTCGTCGTGTTCAGCCCGGCGATCATCGAGGGCTATGTGCGCGGCGACATGACGGTCGTCCTTGGCACAGTCCAGATCGGACGCACGGCCGTCATCGGGGGATCGCTGATCGTGATCGGCGGCAATGTCACGGTGCAGCCCGGCGCAGCCGTCCATCGGGATCTGGTCGTGATCGGAGGCGGCCTCGACGCGCCGCCCGAATTCGTGCCGGGAGGACAGCATGTCGCCGTCGGCGCGACCGCGCTCGCGGACCGGATTCGCAGCGTCGTGCCGTGGATCACCGAGGGACTCCTTCTGGGGCGGCCGATCGTTCCCAGGCTCTCGTGGGTCTGGCTCATCGTCTTTTTCGTGTTCCTGGCATCGCTGGCGCTCAACCTGTTGTTTCTGGATACCGTGCGCACGTGCGCGGACTCCATTGCGGCCAGGCCGTTCACGACGTTCCTGACCGGCCTGCTCGTCCTGCTCCTCACGGGCCCGGTGTCGGTCATCCTCGCGGCGTCGGTCATCGGCATCCTCGTCGTGCCGTTCGTGCTCTGCGCAGTCGTGGTCGCGTGGATCATCGGGAAGGTCGGCGTGTCGGTGCGCCTCGGCGACAGCATGGCCGGCCAGACGTCTCCGGCGACCCGGCTCCAATCGGTCCGGTCGTTTGTCATCGGGTTCGCGGCCATCTGCCTGATCTACATGGTGCCCGTGCTGGGGTTTATCGCATGGGCACTCGTCGGCGTGACTGGGCTCGGCGCCGCCGCACTCGCCTTCACGTCCGCGTACCGGCGCGAGAACCCGGCGCGGCCCAAACCCACACCGCCGCCGGCTCCACCCCCGAGACAACCCGACGCTGTGGACTTGAGTGTGATGCCGCCGGTGCTGACCGACGACGTCCCGCCCGCTGCTGCTCCGCCCAACGGTGCGCCGAGCGTCGCGTACCTCGCGTCGGGTCATGTCACGACTCTGCTCGGCTTCCCGAAGGCCGGCTTCTTCGAGCGCGCTGCGGCCTTTGCGCTCGACACGGTTTTCGTGCTCATCGTGTGCGGGACGCTCAAACTCTTCGACGACAGCCCCGGGCCGTTCATCTTTTTGATGCTCGCGTATCACATCGGCTTCTGGGCGTGGAAGGGCACCACCTTCGGCGGCATCGTCTGCCAGCTCCGGGTCGTCCGCCTCGACGGGTCGCCCCTGCGCTTCGTCGACGCCCTGGTCAGGGGTATCGCGAGCCTCTTCTCGATCGCCGTCGCCGGCCTCGGCTGCCTTTGGATTCTCAAGGACGAGGAACGCCAGGCCTGGCACGACAAGATCGCCGGCACCTACGTCGTCACCGTGCCGAGGAACTGGCCACTGCCGTAGATCGAGTACGTGTTGGAACCAGATCGCGCTGTGGCTGCGCCAGCTCGACAATCTATGCCCAAGAGTTGAACCTGCCCCTGCCACGTAACTCGCTCCTCCCAGCCAGCAGACGCCAAACTTCAGGACAACCGAAGGAATTCGTCAAGATTCGCCGGCCCGTTTCGCGGCACAGTCACTCGCATCTCGCAACGTGATCCTGCTGCATCAACCCACACGTTTGAGATGGTGAAGCAATAGGACAGTGTGGTGTCACATGGCCATTCCTTTCGATCACGCATCCTCACCGGTGCGCTGCTGCTCGGCCTGATCCTGGTGTCGTGCAACGACTCCCCGACTCGACCAAGTCCACCGTCACCGTCGCCAGGGGCTCCCACTCTCGTGACGACCGAGCTCGTCGCGCCGTCGAGGATCGCGCCCGGCGAATCGCAGCAGCTCAGGCTGAATGCGCGGTGGTCCGACGGAACCACGACAGACGTCACCGCTCAGACCCAGTGGCAGACGAACAACTCGCGCACGCTCACGGTGACGGCGAGCGGTCTGGCCACCGGTGTGGCCAACGGCGAGGCGTCGGTGTCGGGTCGCTATGCAGGTATGTCGAGAGCTCGTTCCCTGCTCGTGCTGCCGACCGGGACGTTCCGTCTGCGAGGGCAGGTGAAAGAGGTCGACGTGGGACTGGACGGCGTCTCGATCTCGATTGAATCGGCAGGCGTGAGACAGACAAATAGCACGGTTTTCGGCGGCGGGTATGTCTTCTACGGGGTTGCCGGCCGCACGGCGATTGAAGCACGGAAGGACGGATACCACCCGAAGGTCGAACAGGTCGACGTCATGGAGGACCGGACCTTCGACGTTCAACTGGCTCCGGCCCGGGCCCGCTCGGATTTCAGCGGTCGCTGGACACTGACGATTGCCGCATCGGCGTGCCGAGCGACCCGGTTCGGTCCGCTGCCCGAAGAGGCGAAGACGCGACGATACGCCGCGGCTGTAACCCAGGACGGTCCTCACCTGCGAATGATGTTAGCCGACGCAGAGTTTGTGATCGTCGGGGGAAGAGGGAACACGATCACCGGGACGACCGACCCGAACGATTTGATGCGACTGACGATCGCCGGACCGTCCGACTACTATTACTACTACTATCGCATAGCCGATCTCGTTGAACGCCTCAACGACGGGAGACAGCTCGTGATCAGTGGCACTGTCACGGCGTCTGGAGATTCGCGAAGAGTTGCCGGGACGCTGGGCGGATCATTTCTACTCAAATCGAGCATTGGGAGTAACACGGCCGAATGCACGGCTGCGGATCACCGCTTCGAGATGGTGAGGTAGTCAATGCGCCGCTTGAGTGCATCTCGCACGACGGCCCGGATCCGTGGCGTCCCATCGTGGTCGCGTCTAGCAGCCGTCCTGTATGCGGCGGCCTGGTCGGCCAACTGCCAGGCGATCACACCCGTTCCTGACAGCGTGGTGCTGATTACGCTCGACACTACCAGGGCCGATCGATTGCCCGCCTATGGATTCCAGGGGGTCTCGACTCCCGCGATCGATCGGTTGGCAGCCGAAGGTATCGTGTTCGAGGACGCCGTCGCACCGGTGCCGCTGACGCTCCCGTCGCACGTTAGCCTGCTCACAGGGCGCTGGCCGGCGAGGCACGGCATCCGCGACAATGCCGATGCTGCCCTTGCGCCCGCTGAGCTCACCCTCGCCGAAGTTCTCAGAGATCGCGGCGTGCGTACGAGCGCGTTCGTCGCCTCTGTGGTCCTGCAGTCCGGTCGGGGCCTCGAGCAGGGGTTTGGTACGTATATTGACGTGCCGAAGGGCGCATGTGGAAACGTCACGCAACGACGGCGCCCCGGCGACGCCGTTGTGGATGACGCGCTGGCGTGGATCGATCAGAACGCGGAGCGGCCATTCTTCACGTGGGTCCATCTGTACGATGCACACCGGCCCTCCTACGCGCCAGAGGCCTATTCCAATCGCCACGGCGACCCCTATCTCGACGCGATTGCATTCCAGGACTCGCAGGTCGCGCGCATCGTGGAGCAGCTCGAGTCACAGCGGCTACTCGACCGGACGATCGTCGTCGTCGTCGCCGACCACGGCGAGTCGCTCGGCGAACACGGAGAGGACGGGCACGGCATCTTCCTGTATGAGTCCACGCTTCGTGTCCCACTGATCATGCGTGTGCCGTACCTCCAACCCGGCCGGGTGAGCTCAACCGTGCGGCTCGTTGATCTCATGCCAACGGTGCTGGACCTTTTGCGCGTGCCAGTACCAGTGGTGGACGGTGTCAGCCTTGCGCGAATGATGACGCAGGGCGTGGCGGACATGCAGCTCGAGGCCTACTCCGAGTCGGTGTATCCGGAACGGTTCGGCTGGAGCAGCCTCCGGTCGCTCCGCGGCGATCGTTACAAGCTGATCGATGCACCCCGGCCGGAACTCTACGACCTGCAGACCGATCCGTTCGAGCAGCGCAATCTCTATGCGGAGAATCCGCGGCTCGCCGGCGTGTTGCGGCAGCGGCTTGCACGTTTCGAGACGCCGACCGCGGAACGCGAGCGCACGAGCGTCGCCATTGGCGCTGACCATGCCAGCCGCTTGACGGCACTCGGTTATGTCGGAACACCCACGCCTACATCCACAGCCCGTGGCGGAGAACCGTGGCCGGACCCGAAGGACACAATTCGGGAATACAACGCCATCGTCCAGGAACGTCTGGAGCGATCACCTCGCGCGGGTCTGACCGACCCCGGTGGCTGCTCGGCCCAGGCTTTTCGATAGTAGCCAATCACCGAATAGACATCGGCCGCGGTTGACGATCCATCTCCCGATGGCGCACGCGTGGCCCCGCTCGTTCGTGACACTGCGTCCGAGCAGCGATTCGCGCAGACTGTCACGTTCTGGACCAAGCGGTTGATGAATTCCGACGGCGGATGCCGGCAAAACGATGAGAGTTGGCGGTGAACTCCTTAAGAGCCTGTAACAAAAACCCGACCCCGGTCGGACCGAAGCGGGGGCCGCTATCGAACGGCATCAAACACGCCGGGGACTTGAATGCAGCGTGATGCCCTGCATTCAGGATTGCGCGGTAATCGGTCTATGCTTGTCGAGCGGTCTCGTGGACAGGGTGAAGCGTGATTAGACGGGTGAGGATAGGAATTCATCGGATGCTGGCGAGAATCATGCTTGCTTTACTCATGATTGGCGGAGCCTTTCTCTGTGGTGCCGACGCCTTTCCGCAGGCGCGGCCGCTGTTCACGCAGCATGAACGCCAGCCTGCGGCTGCCCGTCCGAATCCACTCTGTAGGCCTGAACCGTACGAGACTCAGATCAGTCATTCCGAAGTGACTGTGTTCGATACGCGAGAGGTCGTGTACCAGATTTCGACGATCGTTTCCTGCCTAGGCCAAGTCGGCGATCTGGCACTTCGATGGGAGGCACCGAGTGGCACAGCGACTGTCTTCCGCTCCAGGCTCTCCGAGCCAGACTTCGAGCAGCTCAAGATCTTTCTTGATCGCGCGGACGTCCGGGGCATTCAGTCGTTCATGAACGCGGGTCCTGGCGTGGGTGATTTCGAGGTCACGATCGTCCGTCCCGCTGGTACTCAGAATATCAAGGTGCTTTCTTTAAGCCCGAACCATTTCGAGCTTGTCGATGACCCCTCCCTGATCCACGTCATCTGTAAGGCCAAGGAGATTGCCCGAGTTGCGTCACGTTCCGGTGAACTTCCAGAATGGTGTAGGAACGCCAGACCTTTGAACCCGGCCAAGGGGCTGAAATAACGTTCCTGCCGGGAGCGTTAGTGTTTCCTAATCCGGGATCATCAGGTTTTGGAGGTTTTGTTACACGCTCTTAGGCTTCCCTCGGGGCGTCAGCCTCCGCCAGGGTCAAACCGGATTGACGTCTATGTCGCCTGATCGACAGAACCGAATCTCAAGCCTTTATCACGCAGCGCGTCCGGTTGGGGATCGCAGCGTATTCCTGAAAGAGGCGTGCGATGGCGATGACGCGCATGCCGCTCATCAAAGGAGCTTCATCCGTCGTGACTTGAAGCCAGCGCCCCATGGCGCGCGAGTGACGCGGCCGGCAGCCCGCCTCAAGGGCGCCGTTGCTTGCGAGTCGGCCGGCTGCGTGTGCCCGGCAGGAGCTGAAATCCCATCTGGCGGAAATGCGTGTCGGTCGTGAGCGCGTGCGTCAACCTCAGCTCGCGCATGATGACGAAGCTCGTGCAATCGGTGAACGAGAAATCCTTGTCGCGATACTGAAAAAACAGGAGACGGCCTTTCTCGAAGCGATCGCTCTCGACACGTTCCCACCGCAGGCGCGGGCTTCGATCGACCTGCTGCCACCACCGTTCGGCGGCGACCAGCCCGAGTCTCAACCGGATGAGCGTCAGCGTTTCATCGACCACGAAATCCGTCGTGATCAGCGTCTGACCCGCTTCGAGCGCGGCATCGCGCGCCGCGCTGGATCGCGCGTGGTGGGCGTCCGCCCCGTCTGCGCAGGACATCCAGCCCGCCGTATCGACGAAAATGGCTTTCATGCGCCGTACAGAAGCGGATCGTGGTCCGCCGCGCGCCGTCCGTCGCGGGAACGCCCAACAGGCGCCGCTCGATAGAGGGGATCGTCCGTCAAGCTGACCTTCCCGCGGGCATCGTCGTCCATCGGGACGATTTGAAATGCGGGCCGGCTCCGGTAGATGACCGTGAAGCGTGTGCCTTTGCGCACCCGTTCGACCACACGTGGCAGAGAGGCCCGAAGGAGCTTGGCATTGATCGGGACATTCATAAGGCTATCCTTGATTGAAGGTTAACTCTAGTTAACCACACCGCTTCGAGGCGATCAAGCGGCGGCTGTCGCGCCGAGAGTGACTCAATGAACGGTCCAACACGCTCCTACCGGACACTCTAGGCACTGACAATCTCGCACCCACGCTCCCCAAAATCGTGATCGATCGGAATCAAGCAGCCGGTGCTGTGGCCCGCCGGTAGACCGCCGTGGTCTTCCAGGTCACGGCATTTGGTGCGGCGCGCATGTTGCTCTCGGAGCAGTTCCATGACCAAACGCATCGCTGCGCTGTTGTGCTGCCTGTCGCTCGGCCAGGGTTCCATTGTCGCGGCCCAGGACATCATGACGCACCGCCCAGCGCCTCTCACCTTGGCTGTCGTAAACGCCGCTCCGCAGGCCGGGCCAATCCGAAGGGCATCGCTCAGCAAAGTCACCCACACCAGACTCAGCGGTGAAGCCAGATGGGCCGTTCGGCCGCTCCAGGATGCTGGCGGCGACAAGGGCCCGTGGATAGAAAGGCACCCCGTCTGGGCCGGCGCGCTGATCGGCTTCGGTGCGGGCTTCCTTCTCACCTATGCGGTGACTCATGATGACGATGACGAGTTCATCACTGTCATGAGCCCGGGCGCGGGGGCACTCTTCTGGGGAAGCGTGAGCGCCGGCGTTGGTGCGCTGGCCGGCTGGGGCATCGGACGCAATCGCGACGATCGCCATCGCGACGGTGACGGCTCAGACTCCACGCCCCGCCAGCCCTAGAGATCTCGACAGACTCGACCCCATCAAGGGTGGTCCCGGCCTGCGCCATTCCAGTCGGGGATCCCATCGAGGATCCCCACCCCTTGCACCCAGAACGAATCCGTGTATACTGTGCATATTCGACATGCACAGTGAGCTTCTGATCTCGCAGGCCGACCGGCGCCCGATGTACCTCCAGATCATGGAGCAGATCAGGCACCGCATCGCCGTCGGGGACTGGCAGCCGGGCCGGGAGCTGCCGTCGATTCGGGCCCTCGCTGTAGCCGTGCAGGTGAGCGTGATCACAGTCAAACGCGCCTACCTCGAGCTCGAGCGCGACGGCGTGATCGTGACGCGCCAGGGGAAGGGATCATTTGTGGCCGACAGCGCCGACCTCAGTACGCAGCTGCGCCTCAACGAGCTCGACGAGCACCTGTCGGCGGCGGCCGACATCGGACGCCAGCTCGGGCTGACCGCCGACGAGATCGGGCTCCGGCTATTCGAGGCCGCCAAGAAGACAGAGAAAACGAGAGATGAGAAGTGACGATGACCGAGCCTGTTATTGAGCTCGAGGGCGTGGAGAAGTCCTACCGCTTCTTCCAGCTGTCGGACGTGCGGCTGCGGCTCGACGCGGGACAGATCATGGGCTTCGTCGGTCCGAACGGCGCAGGCAAGTCGACGACGATTCGGATTCTCATGGCCATGATCGGGCAGGATCGCGGTACGGTGCGCGTCCTCGGTCATCCGCTGCCGCGCGAGCAGGCGGCGGCGAAGCGGCACATCGGCTTCGTGTCCGAGGACATGCGCCTCTACGGCCCTGCGACGCTGGCGTGGCACATCCGCTTCGTCGCCTCCATTTACCCGGGCTGGGATGCGGCGTACGCCAGCGCCCTGCTGCATCGCTTCAATCTCCACCCCGAGCAGGCGATCAAGCTCCTCTCGCACGGCGAGCGCGTCAAGGCCACGCTGCTGCTCGCGCTCGCGCGGCGGCCGCGCCTGCTGGTGCTCGACGAGCCGACGACTGGCCTCGATCCGGTCGCGCGTCACGAGGTGCTCGCCGAGCTCATGGACGTCGTCCGCGACGAGCGCCGCGCGATTCTGTTCTCGTCGCACAACACCCAGGACATCGAGCAGATCTCGGATCAGATCACGTTCATCGACCGCGGCCGGATCATCGACTCGAGCGACAAGGAGACGTTCCTCGATCGCTGGCGCAGGCTGCACCTCGACGTTCCGCCCGGGGTGACGCCGCCCGCACCCGACGGCGTGATCGAAACCACCGCCAGCGGGCGCATCGCCGTCGTCACGACGAAGGCCTACACGCCCGAGCTCGATGGCGTCTATGAACGAGCCGGCGTGACGGTCCGCGAGGTGCAGCGCATGACGCTCGAGGAAATCTTCGTCGCCAACGTCATGAGCAATCGACGGGAGAAGGTCACATGAGCCGGTCCATCGTCGGACAACTGATCCTCAAGGATCTGTATCTCGTGCGCTGGATGATCGCCGGATCGCTTGTGGCCGGCGCCGCCGCCCTGGCCATCATGCCGTTGAGCCCGGTCTCGGCCTACGTCGGGGGCGTGTCATTCATCTGCGTGCTCGTCATCCTGAACATCATCCTGGTCATGGGCGCCGTGGTGCAGGAGAAGAAGGACAAGGTCCTGCTGTTCGTGCTGAGCCTGCCGGTGTCGACGTCGCAGTACGTCGCGGCCAAAGTGCTGTCGAACGCCATCGCGTTCGTGGTGCCCTGGGTGGTCCTGACGGTTGCCGCGATCGTCGTGATCGACATGTCGCAGATTCCAAACGGCATCCTGCCGTTCTTGATCACCGTCCTCGGCTATCTGCTCTGCTACTACTGCGTCTTGCTCGCCGTTGCGCTGATCACGGATTCGACGGCATGGCACTCGACGGTCATCACGGTGGGCAACGTCTCGGTGAACTTTCTCATCCCGTTTCTGCTCGGGCTGGCCTCAGTCGCCCGACATCGGGAAGGCCCGACGGCGGTCTGGACCGCCGACATCGCCGCAATCCTGGGAATCGAGATCGCGGCCGGCGCCGCCGCGCTCGGCCTTGCCGTGTACCTCTGCTCTCGACGCACCGACTTCGTCTGAAGGAGTACCAATGCCCAACTACGACCGCCTGCACGCCCTCGACGCCGTTCGCGCGTTCGCGCTGCTCCTGGGAGTCATCTTCCACGCCGGGTTCTCGTTCATTCCCGGCATGATTCCCGGCATCTGGGCGATCAACGACAGCTCGCCGAGCGCGGCGATCAGCGTGCTGCTGTTCACGTCGCACATCTTCCGCATGTCGCTGTTCTTCTTCGTGGCCGGCTTCTTCGCGCGGATGATGTTCCAGCGAAAAGGCGCGCGCGGTTTCTGGAGGGACCGCTCGAAGCGGATCCTGGTCCCGCTGCTCGCCGGCTGGGTCGTCATCTTCCCCACCCTTGCGGTGGTGTGGATCTGGGGACTGACGAAGACCTTCGGTGGCACGCTGCCGGCGCCACCGGCTGACATGCCGCCGTCACCACCAGGCGCGTTCCCGTTGACCCACCTGTGGTTCCTCTACTACCTGCTCGTGCTGTACGTGGTCGTGCTGGTGTGCCGTACGGCGATCCTTGCGCTCGATCGAAACGGATCCCTACGTCGTCTGGCGGACGCCGTCGTGCGCGGGAGCGTGCGCACCGGCGCTGCGGCGGTGCTGCTCGCGCTGCCGGTGAGCCTGTTTCTGTACTTGCGCACAGACTGGATCGTGTGGTTCGGCATTCCGACGCCCGATCATTCAGTCATTCCGGAATGGGCGTCTCTCGTCGGGTACGGCACAGCCCTCGCGTTTGGATGGCTGGTGCATCGGCAAGTCGACCTGCTCGAGGTCTGGCGAAAGTTGTGGCCGATTCACCTTGCCGGCGCGTTGACGGCGACGGCACTCTGCCTGTCGATCGCGGGCGTGGCGCCGGCCTTCGTGCCGGCCGCTCCAGGCCCGAAGAAACTCGGGTTCGCCCTCTGCTATAGCCTGGCGATCTGGTGCTGGAGCTTCGCCATCATCGGCTTCGCGATGCGGTTCCTGTCGCGCGCCAACGAGACCGTGCGGTACGTTGCAGATGCTTCCTACTGGATCTACCTCGTGCACCTGCCGATCGTCGCGGCGCTTCAGGTGACGGTCGGCCACCTGCCGTGGCACTGGAGCATCAAGTTCGCAGTGATTCTCGTCGCGAGCATGGCTTTGTTGCTGGTGAGCTACCGCTATCTCGTGCGATCGACGTTTATCGGCCAGGTGCTGAACGGACGCAGATACCCGCGGAGTGCGAGTGGCCCACCTGCGCCGGCGGACGCACGGCCTGGCGGTGCGAACCTGGAGGCTGTCGCCCCTGTCCCGAGCCCCGACGACGGGCGGTCGAGCATGGCCACACTCGACGGTGTGCACAAACGCTACGGCAGGACCGTCGCGCTCGCAGGCCTCGATCTCGACGTTCGGCGCGGCGAACTGCTGGCAGTGCTTGGGCCAAACGGCGCCGGAAAATCAACGGCCATCTCGCTGTGGCTCGGGCTGCTCGAGCCCGACGCCGGCACGGTTGGGCTGCTCGGCGGGTCGCCGCTCGCGGTCGACAACCGACGCCATGTCGGCGTCATGATGCAGGAGGTCGGGCTGACGCCCGAGCTGCGAGTCCGAGAGCTGATCGATCTCACCGCCAGCTACTACTCCGAACCGTTGCCGACGCGGCAGACGCTCGAGCTGACGCGAATCGAAGCGCTCGCCGATCGCCCGTACGCGAAGCTCTCGGCCGGCCAAAAGCGCCAGGTGCAGTTCGCGCTCGCCATCTGCGGCCGTCCGTCATTGCTGTTCCTCGACGAACCGAGCGTTGGTCTCGACGTCGAGGCGCGCGAGACGATGTGGCGCACGATTCGCGAGATGATCGACCAGGGTTGCACGATCGTCCTCACGACCCACTACCTGGAAGAGGCCGAGGCGCTGGCCGACCGCGTCGCCGTGCTCGCCAGCGGGCGCCTGATTGCCTCAGGCACCGTTGCGCAGGTCCGTTCGCTCGTCTCGCGCACGCAGATCAGTTGCGCGAGCACGTTGACGCTGGAAGAGGTGCGGTCGTGGCCTGACGTGGTCGGGGTCAAGCGCGAGACCAAACGGCTGCAGATTACCGCGACCGATGCCGAGGCCGTCGTCCGCCGGCTTCTGGCCGCCGACGATCACGTCCGCGATCTCGAAGTCCGCCAGGCGAATCTGGCCGAAGCATTCACCGAGCTCACCAAGGAGGCTGCCTGATGAACGCGACGTCGATCCCATCATTGGTCCAATTGCGGACAGGCACGCTGATGCCTATCCGCCGGGTGCTCCTTGCGTACTTGAACGAGGCGAAATACGAATCGCTACGAATGCTGCGTGCCCCGGGGTTCTCGATCCCATTCCTGGTGTTGCCGGTTCCGGTCTATCTCTTCTTCGGCGTCATGCTGGCAGCCCCGGCGATCGTGAAGAATCCCGGGGTCGCGAACTACCTGTTCTCCGGCTTCTCGGTGTTCGCGGTGATGGGACCTGCCCTGTTCGGTGTCGGCTGCGCGCTCGCGCTCGAGCGCGAAGCGGGTTTCCTGAAGCTCAAGCGCGCATTGCCTACCCCTAGCGGCGCCTACCTGCTCGCCAAGATGTCGATGGCGATGGTGTTCGCCGCGCTCGCGATGGTGACGCTGCTCGTCGCCGCGCTCCTCGTGGGCAAGGTCAGTCTGTCGGGCGCGCAATTGCTGATCATGACCATCGTGATGGTCATCGGTGCGCTGCCGTTCGCCGCGATCGGCTTGTTCATCGGTGCACACGTGTCGGGATCGGCGGCACCAGCGCTCGGAAACGTCATCTTTCTCCCGATGTTGTGGTTGTCGGGCCTGTTCATCCCGTTGCCGAAGTTTCTCGAGCGATGGGCCGTCATCTGGCCGGCGTTTCACTTGAACCAGGTGGCGCTCGGCACGGCCGGCGTCTCCGAGTTCAGCTTCGTCGCGCCGGCGATCTCGGCCGCAGTGCTCGTCGGCGTCACGGTGCTCTTCGGCGGGCTCGCGATTCACCGGCTCGCGCGAACAGGATAAGGTCAACTTGCCCTGAGTCAACTGCTCTGATATGTGGCAATGAACCACTGATTGCCGCCTGAATCGAGCACCCCGCATTCGCGGTCGCCGTACGGCTGGTCCATTGGCTCGTAGACTGACGTCGCGCCGGCAGTCAACGCGCGCCGGTAGGACGTGTCGGCGTCCGGCACGTACAGATGCAGGCTGCACGGCTTGGGAGGCCACTGCGCGCTGCCGTCCGAGAACTCGATCACCGAATCGTCGATCCGCATCTCCGCGTGCATCACTTTCCCGTCACCGGCCGGGACGCGCACGCGTTCGGTTGCGCCGAACACGGCTTTGGTGAACGCCATGACGGCATCGGCACCCGAGGTGATGACGTACGGCGTGATGGAATGAAAGCCCTCGGGAATCGGTGAGCCCTCGAGGCGAGTGGCGATGAACCACTGATTGCCTGCCGGATCCCGCACCGCCGCGGCTCGATCGCCGTAGGGAGCATCTTCCGGTGTGTTGATGGAGATCGCGCCGGCCTCGACTGCCCGCGCGTAGCACGCGTCCGCATCCGTGACGTACAGGTGGACCGAGCACGGCTTGGCCGGCCACTGCGGCTTCGCCTCGCTGATTTCTATGAGCGAGTCCCCGATCAGTATCTCGCCGTGCCCGATGCTGCGATCCGTGTTCCAGTTGATCTCGCCTTCGCGGGCGTCGAACGCGCGCTTCAGAAAATCCAGCAGGGCCGCCGAGCCCTGCACGCTGAAGCCCGCCGTCACCGCACGAAAGCCAGGTCGACGATACTCTTTCGCCATTGAATGCTCCTTGATCCGCGTCCGCAACCCGATGCTTGGATGATCGGACGGCAGGCCTGGCGAAGTCTTGGAAAAAAATCCGGATCAGAGGCCAGAGGCCGGAGGTCAGGGATCGGAGGCCGGAGGCCAGGAAAACCGTCGGCCCGTTTGCTCCAAGCTCTTGCCTGGCCCTGACCTCTGGCCCCTGACCTCTGGCCTCTGGCTATGCTTCTGCGACACTCACACTGTTGGGGTAACGATGGGCGTTCTGGAACTCGGTCGGGGTAAAACCGCTGAGCTCTTTGAACTCGGCGTTCATGTGCGGCTGGTCGTAATAGCCTGACTCGATCGCGAGGCCGGCCAACCACACGTTTTCGGCGTGGATGCGGTTCAGCACCCGGTTGAACCGCATCACCCGGGCGTACTGCTTCGGGCTGACGCCCACCTGCTCCTGAAAGGTCGCCGCCAACCGCGTCTTCGACCAGCCGGTCTGCTCGCGCAGCCTGCCGATTGAAACAGCGCCTGCCCGCTGCTGGATCTGGCAGAGGATCCAGCCGACGGCCGGATCAAGCCTCGTGGCACGGGCAAGCCTCGCATCGATCCACCGCAGGGCCGCCCTGACGCAGTGATCGGGCGTCCGCGCTTCGTGGCACTGCGCCGCCAATTCGCTCGCCGCCGAGCCTGCTGCGTCTTCGAGGTCAACGGTGAGCGTGGCGAGCTCGTGCATAGGCCTGGCGAAGAGCGCATAGGCGCCCGCAGGCGTCAATCGCACGCCGAGTACCTTGGTCCGATGCGCGGGCGCCTCAACGACCAGATGCCCCAGTTGAAGTCCCGTCACGCAGGTCGTCGGGCACACCGACGTCCCACGATCCTCGACGACGCTGTATCGCTCGCCGAGATGGACGATGATCTCGAGCAGCCCGTTGGGGAACGTGCGTTCCCGCAGGCACGTCATCGAGCCGTCGAAGAGCCAGATGTGCTCGACCAGGCCCGCGAGATGTGCGGGGCGACAATGGAAGTGGGTCCACGCCCCGAAGGTGTCGTCGACGACACCAGATGTCACGGCGACTGATTCAAGCGTCGCGCCCGCATTGCTCACTCTTGAACGATAGCCCCTGACAGCGCAGCGCGCAACCTTGATAGAAGTCAGGAGGCGGGCGTCAGTTCCCTCTCAGCACGACGAGGGGATCCACCGACGACGCGCGACGGGCGGGCAGCAGGCAGGCCAGGAGCGCTACGATCGCGAGCACCGCGGCCACACCAACAAAAGTTGGGAGGTCGGTCGGCTCTGTATCGAACAGCACCGCGCGAAGCGTGTTCGACAGGGCCATGGCGGCGATGCCGCCGAGCACGAGTCCGAGCAGGACCAGGCGCAGCCCCTGCCCGAGGACGAGCTGCAAGACCGATCCGCGTGAGGCGCCGAGCGCCATGCGAACGCCGAACTCCTGCGATCGCTGGTTGACGGAGAAGGCAATGACGCCGGCGAGGCCGGCGGCCGTGATGAGAAGAGCGATGCCGGCGAACACGCCGATGAGCGTCGCCGTCAGCCGCGGCGCCGAGAGCGACGCCGAGCGCACCTCGTCGAGCGTGCGGAACTGATCGACCGGCTGGTGCGGATCGATCGTGTGCACGGCGTTGCGCATCTGCTGGACGAGCGCCGACGCGTCGCCGGATGTCCGCGCCAGGAACATGACCGTCAGCAGCGGCGCCTGCGCGAGCGGACGGTAGAACGTCTGGGACGGCTGCGACGCAAGCGTACTCCGCACGTCGCCGACGACCCCGACGATCCGAAGCCAGTTGCGTCCGTTGTCGGTCGAGATCCGTGCACCAACCGCGTCGGCCTGCGGGAAGAACTGCCGCGCCATCGAATCGCTGATGACCGCTACCGCCTCGCGTTCGGCGAGATCGCGATCATCGAGGAGACGTCCCTGCAGGAGCGGAATGCCGACTGTCTGGAAGTAGCCAGGGGTCGCGGACTGCACTTCGGCCCGCGGCAACCTTGCGGCCTCGACCTCGGGCTGCCCCTCGATCCGCACGCCCGCGAGGAATCCGCCGCCTTCATTCATCGGAAACGTCGCGGCGCCGCCGGCCGACCGCACACCTGGGAGCGCACGCAGCCGATCGGCCAGCTCCGTCAGAAACTGGGCACGGAGCGCCGGCGTCGTGTATTTGGTGAAGTTCAGCGCGACGCGCATGCTGATCACGCTGTCGGTGCGGATGCCGGCATCGACAGCCTGAAGGCGCAGTACGCTACGCAGCATCAGCCCGGCGCCGATGAGCAACACGAACGACACAGCCACCTGCGCGACGATGAGCGCGCTCCGGAGCGAACCCCGGCCTGCCGACACCGTCCGCCCACCTTCCTGAATCGCCGACGACAAGCTGATACGCCCCGGCAGCGCGGGGATCGCGCCGACAAGGATGCCGGTCCCGGTCGCGATCGCCAGCGTAAAGAGCAGGACGGTCCCGTTGAGCGAAATCTCCTGCGCGCGCGTCGTGAACTGCCCGGCCAGCGTGACGAGCAGATCCATCGTGACCGCCGCGAGGAGGAGTCCAACAACGGCGCCGGCCAGCGCGAGGAGGGTGCTTTCCGTCAGAAGCTGCCGCACGAGACGCCAGCGGCCCGCGCCGAGCGACATCCGGATCGCCATTTCACGCTCACGCTTCAGCAGCCGCGCCAGCATCAGATTGGCCACGCTCGCGCAGACGATGAGCAGGAGAAACCCGGCGGCGCCGAGCAGAATCCAGAGCGTCGGCCGGAACCCGCGGGTCAGCTCGTCGCGGAGCGACAGCGCCGTCGCCGTGAACCCCGCGCTCGCCGGATAGTTCTGCGGGTAGGCCTGCTGGAGATTGGAGGCCACCATGGCCAGGTCGCTCAGCGCCGCGTCGGGCGTCGCGCCCGGCCGCAGCCGGCCGAACGCCTGTACCATCCGCGCGTTGCGATTCGTGCGGACCGCGTCCGACGATCGGAAGGGACACGCCGACACTGGCATGTAGACATCGTTCTCGTCGGGAAACTGCGGAATCGGCGGCAGCACGCCGATGACGGTGTGCGGACGGTCGTTCATCTCGAAGACCTGTCCGACGACGCGCGGATCGCCGCCGAAGCGGCTCTTCCAGTAGGCGTTGCTGAGAACGAGCACCGCATCCGCCCCGTGCTGGTCGTCGCCCGACCGGAACGTCCGTCCAGCGACGGGCCGCACCCCGAACAAATCGAAGTAGTTCCACGAGACGACGCCGGTCGCGAGGCGCTCCGGCTCCCCGCGGCCGAGCAGCACGAACCACATGTTGTGGTACTCGACGATCGACTCGACCGTCTTCGACTGCTGGCGGTAGTCCTCCATCTCGAGCGGCGAGAAGCCCTGCGCCCGGATCCCGGCGAGCGGCCGCTGCTGGCGCAGGATCAGGATGTCGTCGCCGTTGGTGTAGGGCAGCGGGCGGAGCAGCACGCCGTGGACGACGCTGAAGATCGCGGAGTTGGCGCCGATGCCGAGAGCCATCGTCAGGATGACGGCCGCGGCGAAGCCGCGATTCCGGGCCAGCCCTCGGAGCGCCGCGCGCACATCCTGACGAACCGTCTCCATGTGACGCTCCATTCTACCTGAGACCCGAACGCCTTTGTCGACAATCGACAAGAGACTCTGAGGATACGACCGCTTCTTGTCGATTGTCAACAAGAGACGCGCGCTCCTCTTGACATTCGACAAGTGACGGTCCCACAATGGGCGCCATGGGTCGTCAGAAACAGGATCTCCTGCAGGGTACGCTCGACATGCTCATTCTGCAGACGCTGGCACTGGAGCCGATGCACGGCTGGGGCATCTCGCAACGCATCCAGCAGATCTCGCGCGACGTGCTGCGCGTCAACCAGGGGTCGCTCTACCCCGCCCTCCATCGCTTGGAGCAGCAGGGCTGGATCGATTCGGAATGGGACGCATCAGAGAACAACCGCCAGGCCAAGTACTACCGGCTCACGCGCACGGGCCGTCGCCAGCTCGCCGAAGAGCGCGAGAACTGGGCCCGGATGACCGACGCCGTGACCCGGATTCTCCAGACACAGCAACAATGAGACTGGGCTGAGGGCATCTCCCATGCCTTCCTGGCTGAAGCGCGTTCGCACGATCTTCCGCCGCGCCTCCATGGAGCGCGAGCTCGATGCCGAGCTGCAGTTCCACCTCGACATGCAGGCGGCCGAGTTCGTGCGACAGGGCGTGGCTCCGGAGGCCGCCCGGCGCACCGCACGCCAGCTCTTCGGCGGCGTCGAACGCATCAAAGACGACGTTCGCGACACGTGGCTGACGCGCCTGGTCGAAACCGTCGGACAGGATGCACGCTACGGCGTTCGGGGCCTGCGCAAGCAGGCCGGCTACGCGCTGGCCGTCGTCGTCACGATGGCGCTCGGGATCGGCGCCAACACCGCCATCTTCAGCGTCGTCAACGCCGTGGTCCTGCAGCCGCTTCCCTACGACCGCGGTGAGGATCTTTTCCTCCTGAGCCAGACGCGGAGCGGCGTCGATAACAGCGGCTTCTCCCTCATCGACATCGACGACATCAAAGCCCTGACGGCCTCGCTCGACGCCGTGGTCGAGTACCACAACATGTACTTCATCCTGCTCGGCGGCGATGAGCCCGAGCGGGTGGCCACTGGCGTCGTCTCGTGGGACTACTTCCAGACGATCGGCGTCACGCCCCTCCTCGG
>Ga0184612_10000061_pt1 | contig 46404 bp, 40 predicted proteins | sample PLM3_60_coex_FD_133163 | JGI IMG/M metagenome (GOLD analysis project Ga0184612, IMG submission 133163) | Groundwater sediment microbial communities from an aquifer in East River, Colorado, USA - PLM3_60_coex | ecosystem: Environmental > Terrestrial > Soil > Riparian zone | place: USA: East... | reverse complement strand
TCGACGCCATCGCCGGCGCCCGGCACCCCGATCCGTTCTCGGTGCTCGGGCCGCACCTGGAGCGTGGGCATCTCACGATCCGTGCGTGCCTCCCCGCGGCCGAGGCCGTCAGCGTCATGCGCGATGGCACGCCGCCGCTGGCGATGACGCGACGGCACCCCGCAGGCGTGTACGAAGCGACGCTTCCCGATCCGCCGGCCGCCGGCGAAAGCCTCGACTACCGGCTGCGCGTGACCTATCCCGGTGGCTACACCACCGAAGTGGACGATCCGTATCGATACGGCCGCGTCATCACCGACTACGACCTGTACCTGTTCGGCGAAGGCAACCACACGCGCATCCACGACAAGCTCGGCGCGCACCCGATGACGGTCGGCTCCACCGAGGGCGTGCACTTTGCCGTCTGGGCTCCCAACGCCACGCGTGCGAGCGTCGTCGGGGACTTCAACGGCTGGGACGGGCGCGTGCACCCCATGCGGCTGCTCGGCGTGAGCGGCGTCTGGGAGATCTTCGTGCCGGCCGCCGCCATCGGCAATCGCTACAAGTTCGAGCTGCGCACCAAGACGGGCGAGGTCCTCGTCAAGGCGGATCCGTTCGGGTTCGAGTTCGAAGAGCCGCCGCTGTCGGCGTCGATCGTCTGTCAGCCCGCACACGACTGGGGCGACGCGCAATGGATGGACCGCCGCGCGGACGCCGGGTCGTGGTTCGAGCGCCCGATGGCGATCTACGAGGTGCATCTGGGCTCGTGGGCACGGGTCCCAAAAGGGGGTGACGAAGACGGCGATCGCTACCTGACATACCGGGAGCTCGCCGCGCGGCTCGTCCCCTACGTCAAAGAGATGGGTTACACCCACATCGAGCTGCTGCCGGTGATGGAGCACCCGTACTCGGCGTCGTGGGGGTATCAGGTCACCGGTTTCTTCGCGCCGACCAGCCGTTTCGGCACGCCGTCGGACTTCAAGGCGTTCGTCGATACCTGCCATCAGCAGGACATTGGGGTTATTCTCGACTGGGTGCCGGGCCACTTTCCCAAGGACGCGCACGGGCTTGCCCGGTTCGACGGCACGGCTCTCTTCGAGCATGCCGATCCGCGGCAGGGTGAGCATCGAGAGTGGGGCACGCTCATCTTCAACTACGGGCGCTCCGAGGTCCGCAGCTTTCTCCTCGCGAACGCGCTCTTCTGGCTGCAGGAGTACCACGCCGACGGCCTGCGCGTGGATGCCGTGGCGTCGATGCTCTATCTCGACTACTCCCGCAACCACGGCGAGTGGGTGCCGAACCGATTCGGCGGGCGGGAAAATCTCGAGGCGATCGAATTCCTCCGCCACCTCAATACGCAAACGCACGCGGAGGCGCCAGGGTCGATCACAATCGCGGAGGAGTCGACGGCCTGGCCGTCGGTCAGCCGGCCGACCTGGCTCGGCGGACTGGGTTTCACCTACAAGTGGAACATGGGGTGGATGAACGACATCCTGCAGTACGTCCAGACAGATCCCGTATACCGCAAGTGGGATCATCGCCACCTGACGTTTTCGATGCTCTACGCGTTCACCGAGAACTTCATCCTGCCGTTCTCGCACGACGAGGTCGTGCACGGCAAGGGATCCCTGTTCGGCAAGATTCCAGGCGACGACTGGCAGAAGGCGGCGACGCTCCGGACCCTTTATGGGTTCATGTATGCGCACCCCGGCAAGAAGCTGATGTTCATGGGCGACGAGTTCGGTCAGGGGCGCGAGTGGGATCACGATCGCAGCCTCGACTGGAGCCTGCTCGACGAGCCGCTGCACGCGGGGCTGCGGCGCTTCGTGCGCGATTTGAATCAGATCTACGCGACCGAGCCCGCGCTGCACGACGTCGACTTCGACTTTACCGGCTTCCAGTGGATTGACTGCAACGACAGCGACAACAGCGTCGTGTCCTTCATCCGGCGCTCGAAGAACGCCGGCGATTTCGTGGTGGCGGTCCTGAACTTCACGCCGGTGCCGCGAGAGGGCTATCGCATCGGCGTGCCGGCCGCCGGCGTGTACACCGAGCTCGTGAACAGCGACGCGGAATTCTACGGCGGCGGCAACGTGGGCAACGGGGGCGCCGTCGCCGCCGAACCGATCAAGTCACACGGCTACGATCACTCGATCACCCTGCGCCTGCCGCCGCTCGGGTTCCTGCTGTTCAAGCCCGCGCGCTAGGGCGGGACACTAGAGCATTCTCATAAACGTGTAGTCTCCAGCCGGACAGTACGGGCGAAGACTAGAAGCCATCTCGCCACTACAGTTCTTACTGGAGCAGCGCTGGCAGAATCGCCGTGTCGGCGCGGCGTGAGCCGTGTCGGACTGGTCGGCTCGGGCCTCCCACGTCGCGGCGCGGAAAAACGCCCCCGTCGCGCGTGCGCTTACGGTACTGGCGTCGGCTGGGGGGCTCCGCACGACAGCCCCAATCGGTTGGGCCGCCGGGGGCTCCGCGCGTCACACGACGAATCGGCGCCGACGCTGCTCGGAGCCGCGACGGACCGTTTTAGGCACTTCGCGTGTCGCGCCGCTCCAGGTCGGCCCGACCCGACCAGTCCGACAGGGCTGGCGAACGCCGCGCACGCGAATGGCGCTGCCCAGGCCATTGACCTCAGCGACGACGGGACTGTGAGGCGCGCCACCAGCGGACTCGGCCGGTCGGATCGGACCGATCTGGAGCGGCGCGATCCGCGAAGTTCTAAAACGGCCCGGAGCCGCGACGTGGGAGGTCGGATCCGACCGGCCGGGTCCGCAACTGAGCGCGCAACAGTCGATCGGTTGAGATCGCTGAGAGGGTCACTGAGAGAGGTGCCCTACCTAGCCCGAGCGACACTAGGCGGGGAGCGCCATCTTCTCGATTCGCGCCCACTCCTGTTCGCTCACCGGCATCACCGACAGCCTCGCGAGCCGCACGAGAGCGAACGTGGCGAAGGCCTTGTCGGCCTTGATCGAGGCGAGGGTCACCGGCCGTGCCAGCTTCCTGACGGGCTCGACATCCACCGCGTACAGCTTGCCGTTCTTGTCGGCCGGATCCGGGTACGAAGGTCCGGCGGCCTTCATGATGCCGACGACGGACTTCTCGGAGCCGGTGTGATAGAAGAAGATGCGATCGCCTTTGGCGACCGATCGCAAATGCTTCTGCGCCAGTGGATTCCGCACGCCGGTCCACGTGGTCTTGCCGTCGCGGACGAGGGCGTCGTAGCTGTAGTTGGTCGGTTCCTCTTTGAAGAGCCAGTTCATCGTCATTGATCCTTGCAATTCTGAATGCTGCTGAATGCTGAAGTAAATGCTGAAGTCACAAGTAAAACGCGCTCGGTTGAATATACGGCAGAAGAGAGCCGTGGAGAATGTGGAATGGGGATCGCTGCGGCTCCGCGACCGGATTCGGCCCGGCGTCCGCGTCTTGTTTGTCGGCATCAACCCCGGCGTACGTTCGGCGATCACCGGTCATCATTTTGCCGGGTACTCGAATCGGTTCTGGAAACTGCTCTGGGACGCGCGGCTCGTGCCGGAGGCTATCACTTACCTGGACGATGACCGGCTGCCGGAATGGGGATTCGGCATCACCAATCTCATCGCGCGGCCAAGTCCAGGTATCGGCGATCTCCGTCCAACCGAATACACGGACGGCTGGAGGCTGCTCGATCGGAAGATCCGTCGTTACCAGCCTGCGGTCGTCGCGTTCGTGGGGGTGACGCTCTACCGGGCCATCCTCCCACTCCTCGCGAGCGAGGATGGCGGGCGTCATGTGCGCCTGCCGGCCCTGGCCGTCGGACCTCGACCGCAGACGATTCATGGCGCTGGCGTGTTCGTGCTACCGAACCCGAGCGGCCGAAACGCGAACTTCAGCTACGCGGAGATGCTGGCGGCGTTCCGAACACTGGCCGGTCACCTGAAGGCCTAAGGAGACGGGACGCGGATCACGCGGATCTCGCAGGCTCACGGGGCGCGCCTATCGCTTGGCGCGAAACGGATATGCAAGTTGCCCCAGCAATCCTTCGGGCACGTCGTCGTTCAGGATCCCGAAGCGCTGCGGTTGACGATCGACCGGCATGTAGAACGTGCCGAATGCCACATCGATGACGGGGAGGAGCCCGCTGAAATTCTTGTCCAGCCCTTCTTCTTCCGACGTGTGGTGCCAGCGATGAAACGCCGGACTGGCGATGAGGTAGCGGAACGGCCCATACGTCCAGCTGACGTTGGCGTGCAGCAACAGCGCATAGAGCGTCAGGAACGGCACGAACGCCGCGAGCACCGTGCCGTTGAATCCCATCCAGTAGAGCGGCAGCACCTGGACGATGCGCGAGATGACGTCGTTGACCGGATGGAGTCGAACCGACGAGAGCCAGTCGACCATTTTCGACGAATGATGAATCGCGTGGAACGGCCACAGCCATCGGCCATGAAAGAGCCGGTGCGACCAGTACGCGAGCAGGTCCGCCAGGAGCAGGATCAAGGGAATCTGCACCAGCGTCGGCAGCGATGACGCCCAGGTCTGGCGTGTCGTCGCCGCCTGCCTGAGATCCTCGAACGTGACTCCTTCCCACATGGCGACGAGCACGAACACCAGGCCGAGCGTCAGACGTGTGACGAATCGTGTGACCAACGGCGTGAAGAACCAGTACGCCAGATCGGTCCGGGTCAGAATCCAGTTGCGGCGCTGGCCGGCGATGGAGGGCTGCCACCGCTCCAGCAGCCAGAACGCCGCCGACAGGATCAGGAGTCCGACGGCGAGCGAAACAAGGCTTGGACTGCGCATCGGTCCTGTATTCTTGATCCTCAGATTGGCCCCGGGACGAAAAGACAAACCCCGGTGCAAGTGGAGGGCGCGTGTCGCTGCTGAAGTGGTTCGGCCTGGCAGAAGAAGCCGAAGCGCCCGTGGACAGCCTCAGCGAAATCGAGCGGGCGCTGACCGAGCTCGACCCTGAGGAGGCCCGCTACATTGCGTGCTTTGCTTACATCCTCCACCGTGTTGCGCGCGCCGATCACGAGATCAGCGAAGACGAGTCGGCGTTGATCGAGCGGCTCGTTGCGGAACGGGGAGGCCTGCTTCCGGACCGCGCCGCCCTGGTCGTCCGGATCGCCCGAACCGAAAACCTCCGTCACGGGGGGACCGAAGACTTCATCGTCACGCGCGAGTTCGCGAAAGGCGCGACGCGCGAGCAGAAGCTGGCGCTCCTCGACTGCCTGTTTGCCGTCTCGGCGATCGACCGGTCGATTCGTACCGTCGAGGACAACGAGATCCGCCGGGTGGCGGCTGAGGTGAAGCTCGACCACACCGACTACATCACCGTCCGCGCCGCCCACGTGTCGCATCTAGCGTCCCGCAAGTGACTGGACGCAATTGAGATACCACCTGCAACCGTGTTGTCCGTGTTATCCGTGGCCCGTGTTGTCCGTGGCCCGTGTGTCCGTGTGTCAGTGGCCAAACTTCGAGCTGCGCGTTCTCGTCTAAGCACAGTCGAGTGGAGGATTCATGAAAAAGCTCCTGGTTGCCTCGATTGCACTGGTCATCCTGACCGCAGCCGCGTCTGCGGCGGTATTGCCGCGATTCGCTCCGGCTGGCGACATCGTGGTCACAGTGACGTACACAGGGAAGGGTAAGGTCGACGATACCCACGAAATCCTGGTGTTCCTGTTCGACCATCCGACGCCGGTGGCCGCGAGCGAGCCTCTGGCCAAGCAGGTCACGACCAAGAGCGGCGGAACGGTGACGTTCAAGGATGTCGCTCAGGATCCCGTCTACGTGACCGTCGTCTACGACGAGGCGGCCAATTACGATGGAAACTCGCCCCCTCCGGTTGGAGCGCCGATCAGCTCGTACCAGAAGGACGGCAAGCCGATTCCGGTGAAGCCCGGACCAACCGCGAAGATCAAGGTGTCGTTCGACGACAGCCGCCGCTGGAAGTAAAGCGCCTGCATTGAGAAATGCTGACGGGAGGCAGGAGGCAGGAGGTATAGACAGAACATGCTCCAAGCAGGCTGTGGTTTCTAGCCACCGGCGCGAGCGAAGCGAGCGCTGGCAGGCGGCGGGGGTGGGGCTCCACCGCAAACTAAGAAATGTGGGGCCGCGCGAGCATTGAGAAGCGCCTGCGGCCCGAGCGCGGCGCGAAGTCGCCGCGCGAGAGCGAGCGGGGGTGGGGCCCCGCGAGCATTGAGAAATGCGAACAATAGACAGAAGCGTAGGACTTAGTCCCGCGTAGCCAGCGACGGCCAATACGCGCAGACCCTGCCAACCTGCTCGCAGAACGCCGCCCGGCCGTCGCCGTCGTTCCACAGGATCTTGGGGTGCTGCCACACGTAGGCGCTGATGGCGACCTGCAGTGTCACGACAGCGAGTGCGAGCACTCTGGGTGCAGCACGCAAGCCCGCGAACACGCACAGGCCGACGAGCGGGGTGATGGGCGTGAGGAACCGTGCGGCCGGGTTCCAGCCGCCCGTCCAGCCATGCACGTTGATCAGCGGGCAGATGACGAGCGCGACGTAGACTCCGACGATCAGGCAGATCGACAGCGCGAGATCTCGCCTGACTTTGAGCAAAGAGACGGCGCCCCAGAGCGCCAGCACATACACCGGCGCATACGTCAGGAGTCCGAACTCCTGATCGACGAGCAGGCCGATCAGCCGGACCGTACTCTCACCAATCAGCGTGGCCCATCCGGGCCAGCCCGCGACGCGTGCGTGCGGGCCTGAGACGACCGCGCCCCAGAAAGAGTAGTTGACGACGCCCCTGACGGCGAGGAGCAGGGCCACACCCAACGCGAACGCGCCGGCCTCGTGGCGACGCGGCGGATCGCGAAGCCGCTGAAGGGCCAGCGCGGTCAGCGGGATCGTCAGGCCGATGTTCTTGGCGTGCAGCAGGAACAGGAATCCGGTCAGGCATCCAAGCCACCACCAGTGCGCGCGGCCCCTGACGTCGCGCAGGGTGATCTTGGAGAAAACGACAAAGCACAGCAGGGCGGAGAGCAGCTCTGTGAAGAAGAGTACCGAGAAGATGAGAAGCGGTGGCGACAGCGTCAGCAGCGCCGCCGTTGCGAACGCCGCGCGTGCCCCGGCACCGAGCGCGACGAACGCATCGAACATCAGGCCGGCAAGGATCGCCGTAAGCGCAATCATCGCGAGGCTGAGGAGATGCCGGTACAACACCGGCGGGTTCAGCCGCGCGCGCCGCATCGCCGTCTCTGGAACGATCCGCGTGAGCGCGTGCGTGACTGGCACCGCGAGGCGGACGAAAGGCGCGAACACCAGCGGCAGCCCGATGTCGTGAACCGGTCGCGCAGTTCCGCCCACGCCCGGTTGAACATGCGCTTCTGGTCGAAGAGCACCCCCGCCGACGAGGGGTTCGTTGGCGCCGTAGTTGTTCGCGAGGTCCAGGTCGCCATCAAAGGCGATCGAGTGCGCAATCGCCAGGTAGTGCGGCTCGTCTCCCGTCCCGGCGTGGGTGCCGTGGGTGATGAGCCCCCACAACACGAGCACGACGATGGCTTGGAGCGCGCGACGCGTCGATAGCATCCCCGTGGAGTGTATCGGAATGCGGGACACTCACGCGTGACTGTCCCGTTTGAGTGTCCCCGCCCCGAGCCGCCGCGCCTCACGGCTGGCGCGCGACAATCTTCAGCAGATACCTCAACTCGTCGTCGACGTCTTCGTCGCGTTCGACGGTCTCGGCGATGGCGTCCCTGAGCGTCGTCTTGTAGTCCTTGCGCAGCCGGTGAACCGCCACGCGCAGCGAGCCTTCGCTGACCTCGAGTGCATCGGCCAATTCGCGATACGACTCGGGTTCGTCGCCGACGAGATACGGCTTCAGTCGGCCGAACAGATCCTGACGTCCGGCTTGTTCGTACTTTGAGAACAGGCGCGCCATCGCCTTGTCGAGCACGGCGAGGGTCCAGCGGCGTTCGTAAACGCGCTCGGGCGTCAGCTCGTCTGCCGGCTCGAGTTGATAGCGCTCCTCGCCGGTGCCGAAGTCGAGGGGGATGTGGGGTTGCCGCCCGCCGCGCCTGAGTGTCATGCGCCAATCGCGCTCGTTCGAGAGAAAATGTCGAACCGACGCCAGCAGAAACGATCGGAATCGGCCGCGATCGGGACGCGCGTCTTTGAGATAGTGCTTTTCGAGCACGCGCGTGAAGAAAGCCTGCGTGAGGTCGCTGGCGTCGTCGACTGAATGGCCGGAACGTCGCACGAACGCGTAGACCGGGTACCAGTAGGCTTCGCACAGCTCGGCTAGCGCGTTGTCGGCCGCCGGCGAGACGCCGGAGGCGGCAATCACTTGACTCCAGCGCGTCGTCGCGAAACGGTGGCGACCGCGGTCAGCGGGCATCGCTCTCGGAAGCGTGTGCATCATTGTCGGTCACTCCCAACCTGCGTTCAAGCGATCCCCTGACTCCAGGGAGATCGGTCATCGGCGCCGCTTCGCGATCTGTTGCAGCCGGCCGGACAGCGGGCCCGGCACTGTGCGCCTGGAACCCGCGGGCTCGCTGAGCGTGGCGCCTGGCGTCGTGGCTGTCTTCTGAACTGATGCGAGGTCGCCCTCGAGCCTCCAGAAGCCGGAGAGGAGCGCATGGCGAACGTCGAGACGGAATCGGCCGGTCATCCGCTGATTGTCCGTGGTTGCGGTCTCCCAGTCCGACAGCGCGACGTCGAACGCGATCCCGTCGACAACAAGCGTCAGGGAACCCGTCGTCACGAGCCGGCCATCGACCTGAACCGATGTCGAGACAGGCCCTCGTGCGCCGTCGAAGTCGACGTCACCGGAAATCACGTCGCGGTTCTGCGCAACTGAAAGCGTCAGGGGTAAACTTCCGCCGATCACATCGGTGCAGGCGCCGCGAAAATCACCTTCGGCCGTGCATGCGGTCACGCGCGTCCCGCCCTCCCAGCGCCCGTGATAATCCGGTACAACCCGCAAGTTGACGATCGCCCTCAGACCGTCCGCCTGAGCGGTGATCTCGGCGCGGCCGGACGCGTTTCCCGTCACTCTCCCGCCACCATCCACCGAGGCGATAGCCGGGTTGTCGCTGCTCCAGGTCGCCGTCGCCACTCGCGGCGTGCCATTGGCAGAAGTCGTGGTCGCGGCGAACGATTCAAATGACTTGATTTTCAGCAGATCGGTCGCGGGGGTAATCGAGATGGAAACCGGCGACGACGATACCTGCGGCGTTGGACTTGTCGGCCCCTTGTCGCATCCGGCCATCACGACGAGACTCGCGGCTGCCAGCGAGAGTTTCTTGATCATGGTTCCGTCCTCGTCGATGCACTGAAGGAACCATGACGGGACGTTACGGCGCTGCCAGCAGGGCGGCCAGGGCCGCGGCCGAATCGGCGCCCCTCATGTCCGGAGCGAGCGACTCATCGAGGAGCTGGATCAGCACGACGCGCAGAGATCGCACATCCCGATGCAGGCCGTCCGACATGTCATTCTGCGGCCCGGGGCTGCTCGCGAGACCTCGTGACTGGTCGATGGCAGGCACGATCCCGACGTCGAGCAGCGTGGGGAAGATGCCGTTCGGCGATTCGGCGACGATGATATTGGGCGATTTGATGGAGCCGTGGACGATCCCGTGTCGATGGAGCTCGGCGACGAGCGCGCAAAGGCGACCGGCGACCGCGAGTCGCTCCGATGGCGGCCGGCGTCGGCCGGCGACGTAGTCGTCGATTGACGATCCCGGAACATACGGTGCAATCACGTAGAGTCGGCCGTCGGCGGTCGCGCCTGGCTCGAGGAACGCGGGAAGGCCTGCGCGCGGTATCGAAACAAGTCGCTCTGCGAGGGTGCGCACGCGCTCGCAAAACCGCTCTGCGTCGATGGGGTGTTCACTGTCTGCATTGACGAGCTTGATCGTGACGATAGGCGGTTCGTCGGAAGGCCGATAGGCGAGGTAGACCATTCCATGCGGCCCGCTTCCGACGGGCCCCAGCAGTCGGGGAGGCTCGCGCTCCGAGGAAGGAACATCGTCGATGGTGTTCGGCTCGAGAGCCAGTCGGATGAGGCAGGCAGGACACAACGGGGTGTCACCGCCTGGTCTTACGACGTCAGCTCCACATGCGCAGAGGACCGTCATGGGGGATTCCCGTGCCTGTCTGACGCCCGGGTGCCTGCGAAACAACTTCGAGTTCGCGAAAGAATGTCTCCGCATCACGCGGGCGCCGGGCCGGATCGATCGACATGGCCCGGTTGAAAAAGTCGACGCAGCTCGGAAGGATGTCTTTGAGGACCGCACCAGGCTCCCATGGCCCGAGACTCGTCAGTGCCGTTGACGCCGGAGGCCGGCCGCTCAGCATCTCCAACGCAATGACAGCCAGGCTCCAGAGATCCCACGCGACCGAAGGGCCTTCGCCGCGACGCTGCTCCGGCGACATGTATTCCAGTGTGCCTATCAATACGCGGGCGTCCGTTTCGGGACGGCCGTTCAACGTCGTGACGACTGAGAGCGGCTTGGCGATCCCGAAGTCCAGGATCTTGGGCACCGTGCCCTGTTCAGTCTCGGCAAGAAAGATGTTCTCGGGCTTGAGGTCTCGATGAATCAACCCTCGACGATGGGCGGCAGAGACGGCGGAGCAGACGTCCCCCAGTATCGAACGCGTGCGGACGGGTGCAAGGTTTCCGGTCGACTCGAGCACGCGACGCAGCGTGTGGCCGACCAGCAGTTCCATGATCATGAACGGCTGGTGGGTGTCGATGATGCCAAAGTCGTACACCGTCACGACGTTCGGATGCCCGTGGAGGCTGGCCGCCAGCTTGGCTTCCTCGATGAAGCGCTTCAGTGCGCCGTCACTGGCCGCCAGGTTTTCGCGGACGACCTTGGCAGCGACCTCGCGCTCGAGCGCGAGGTCGCGCGCCTCGTACACCGTGCCCATGCCGCCCTCGGCAAGGCGCCGGTCGAGTCGGTATCGGCCGGCAAGCGTGCGAGGCAGTCCGCGCGAGGTGAGCGTCCGGTTGTGACTGCTGCAGACCCCGGTACCGCCGTCAAAGCATGCCCCGCACTCGGGACACTCTTCGAGCGATGGTGCTTCACGGCGTGGGGCGGACCGTGCGACGAGCAGCGCCAGGTTCTCGGCGATCGTCGCCAGCACGCCGTAGTCTTCCTGCGCATACGGCTCCTCGGATCGTTTGGGCCCCAGTAACAGGAGCGCATGGAGCTCGTCGTTCGAGGTGACTACGGGAATGAGTGTCTCGACACGTGCGCCTCGCACGAACTCGAGATCGGCCGCAGGAATCTGGTGCAGCACCGAGTCGTTGCCGTCTTCGGACGTGTCGAGCGGCTGCTCCACCACGCGCGCCAGCGCGGCGAGCTTGCTGTCTTCGGGAAGGTCAGGAGGAGCGCTGACCGACGGCGCGGCGGTGATAGTGCGAAAGACGCGCGCGGACGGGTTGCGCACGAGTAGCGCGGCGAACTCGGGGTGCATGGCCGACTCGATCTTGGCAACGACGACAGGAGCCACGCTTTCGAGGCTGCCGGCACGCCGGACCTGCTCGGCAACCTCCCGCAGGACCGCGTAGGCATAGTGGCGTTCGCGGAAGAATCGTCGGTCGATCGCCTTCAACCATCGCCGGCGGTACGCAAAGACGACGAAGGCTACTGCGGTCAGCGTCAGATACAGGGCACCGCGACGTTCGAGCACGGTGTTCACCGTCTGATCGTGCAGGCGCAGCGTGTCGAGAATCATGAACCCGGAGATGGCCGGGACCAAGGACAGGATGATCCCGCGCGCCAGCGCGTATCGGAGCCATTTCCGGACGATGAAGCTGACGTCGAACATGCGATGGCGAAGGACCGCGTACGTCATCGACAACGGCGCGGCGAGCAGCGCCACACCGGCGAGACCCATTCCCGGCGATTCGAAGATCGACCTGCTCTGGTTCGTCGGCGTGAGCAGCCAGAAGTAGACGATTGCCGAGAAACCCGGCAGGGCGCCAACCAGCATCCCGGCGAGAACAATCCGGAGGCGCCTTCGCTCGTTGAGATCGGTGGCTCGCCGGTACTGCACGACGCCCAGCGCCACAGACGCCACAAGAGAGACGGCGAAGACGCTCAACAGCAACAGGTCTCCTGGGCCGACTGACCTCAGTTCCTCGCCACGGTAGACCAGTTGCGTCGTGTTGAACATCGGCGATGCGACTGCGGCCCCGGCGATCGCCCAAATCGCTGCCTGAATGTAGCCCGCATAAGGCACACGACTCGGAAACATCGTCACGAACGTAAGCAGGATGGGGCCAATCGTGAGGCCGCTGGCGTATGGAATCCACAACAGTTCGCGCAATGGAATCGGCAGTGCTCGCCAGACGATCGCCAGCCGGTAGGGCACTGCAATCACGAATACGGCGCACGTCAGTAGAAACCAGGACGCCGCGAGCGCACTCGGGTCGCGGGGTCTTCGCCATGCGATGACGATGGCCGCCAGCAGCGTCACCAACTGCGCCAATCGAAACAGAATCAGCGTGACCCCGGTCCGCTTGAGCCAGTAGCCGCGGGGTTCCGGGGGCAGAAGCAGGTTCAGGTGTGTGCGTGCCCCATGGCGCTCGACGACGACGGGCATCGGTACGCCGATCTGGTAGTTCGACCCGAGCGCGCCCCACGAGTCGCTGTCGATGATGGTGACGCCGTTGATCGAGATCACGCGGTCGCCGACGGCCATGCCGGCTCGAGAGGCCGGTGTACCGGTTCCGACTTCGCTCAGGATGAGTGCGCCGGACCCATTCGAATTCGCATCGAATCCCGGGTTCAGGGGACGAACGAGATCGCAGTAAACGAGGAGCGCAAAGTATGTGCAGAACGACCCGGCAACGACGAGAATCCAGATTGGCGGACGTACCCAGCCGCTGCGTCGTGCCGCGCCGACGCGTCGCAGGTCAGGCACGCTCACCTCGGATCAGGCAACAAAAGAGACGGGGCCGGGAGGAGCAGGGATTATAGCCCAGCTTGTTGAGGTCGGCTTGCGCCAGGCCGGAGACGAAGTCGACATCTCGCTGCTCATGAAGCGCGCGGGCCCCACCGTTACAACGAAACAAACAGGCGGTTTCCCTTCAGAAGAAGTTGAAACGCTGCAGCGGCTCCGCGCGATCGATGGCGCCATTCCTGCGGCCGTCTACAAGGAGACCGACGATGAAACGCGTGTCCATTCTGATTCTCGCGCTCTGGGCCGTCACTGGCAGCGTCTCGACACCGGCGATGTCGCGACCGGAGTCCATCAAGGTGATGACCCGCAACCAGTACCTCGGCGCCAGCCTCGATCCCGTGCTGACCGCGACGACGCCACTCGAGTTCGTTGCAGCGGTGCAGACCGTTCTGGCGCAGATGACCGCGACGGACTTTCCCCAGCGGGTCGAAGCGCTGGCCGATGAAATCTTGGCGACGGAACCACATCTCATCGGGCTACAGGAAGTGTTCCGGCTGACCCTGAACGGCACCACGAGCTCGCCTCCATTCCGCGATCAGCTCGACGACCTGCTCGGCGCGCTGACCGCACGAGGCGCGAACTACTACGTGGCGGCTCAGGTCCGCAATCTGAACGTGACGATCCCCGTTCCCGGCCTCGGCAACCTCCAGGCCGTCGATCGCGACGTCGTGCTGGCCCGGGTGGACGTTCACACGTGGCCGGTGTCGGTGCCAGGATGCCGTGTGTCCGTCGACGGCTGCAACTATCGCGCGTTCGTGCCACTCGCGTCGCCCATCGGCACGATCAACATCGAACGCGGGTTCGTCGCCGTCGACGCGCAGGCGCCCAACGCCATGGTCCGGTTCGTCAACACACACCTCGAGATTCCGGAGCTGCCCGTGACGATTCAGGCCGCCCAGGCATCGGAGCTCATCGCCACATTGGCCACGCTTCCGAACTATCAGCATCTTCCGGTCCTCATCGTGGGTGACATCAACTCGGCGCCCACCGAGACGCCGGTCGTCGTCAACGGCCAGACGATTGTGCCGCCCTACCGCCAGTTTGTCCGCGCTGGGTACGTGGATACGTGGGAGCTGAAGCCCGGCCACGCGCCCGGTCTGACGTGTTGCCAGGCAGCCGACCTTCTCAACGCGGAGTCTCTGCTGTTCAAGCGTGTCGACGTCATCTTGAGCAGCGTCGCGCCGCGGAGCGTTCGCGCGAGTCGTGTGGGGGCGAATCCTGACGACCGCACACCGTCCGGCCTCTGGCCGTCCGACCACGCGGGCGTCGTCGCGAGGCTGCGGTTCCGGCCATAGGTCGGCCGCGGTCGCGAATGTGCTCGATCACTGCCACGGACAACTCTGAGTGCACGGACTACTGGCGAAGCGTCTCAGAACACTCGGTGTTGTCCGTGGCTCTGGAAGCCCTACGTCGAGGGCACGATCACGCTCGACGATGCCGTCGCCCGACCGGTGCCGCGCTGGGCGGCCAGGAGTCGGGGACACGCAATCGGGACACTCAAGCGTGACTGTCCCGTTTGCGTGTCCCCGCCGTTCGTGCGCTATGCCCGTGTACACTTGACAGCCACCCGAACGGAGAGATGTCCGAGTGGTTGAAGGAGCACGCTTGGAAATTGAATTGGCCGAGCGACGCTGACGAACCCCGACCGCGAAGCGCCTGGACGACCAGCCCGGAACCGGCCTCCTGACCAAGGCGAACCTTCGCGGTACGCTCTAGCCAACACCAGGCCCAAGTAGTAGACATTCTCCTAGCATGGTGGTAGATTGCCTCCTGCCAATGGCCAGGACGCGACCGAAGTCGGATCTGCTCCAGGGCACGCTCGACTTGCTGATTCTGCGGACCCTGCAATGGGGACCCCAGCACGGCCACGGTATCGGCGTTGCGCTCCGCTCCAGCTCCGAAGAGGTGCTCAACGTCGATCACGGTTCCCTCTATCCAGCGCTGCATCGTCTCGAGCGGCAAGGCTGGGTCGACGCGGAGTGGAAGCTCTCCGACAACAATCAGCGCGCGAAGTACTACCGCATTACGGCGGCCGGGCGCCGACAGCTGGCGCTCGAGCGCACGCGCTGGAGCCGCTTGTCGGCCGCTATTGCGAAGGTGCTCGGACCGGCCTAGCGCGCGCAGTGCGTCAGCTGTGAGTCAACGCCGAGAGGAGAGTAGCGATGTCGTCGTGGCGCCGACTTCGAATGCGGATTCAGCGGGCGCTGTATCTTCCCGCCGGAGCGGATCGGGAGATGGATGACGAGATCCGATTCCACCTGGCTGAGGAGACACGGCTTCAGTCGGAACGCGGCCTGTCGGCAGCGGAGGCAGCGACCGCCGCTCGGCGCGCGTTCGGCAGTATCGCGCTCGCGAAAGAGAACACTCGAGCGGTCTGGGTTTCGACGACGCTCGAACAGCTGGTGCAGGATCTTCGCATCGGATGCCGGATCCTGACGAAGGCTCCAGCGGTCAGTGCCACCGCCGTGATTCTGATTGCCCTGGTGATCGGCGGCAATACGACGGTGTTCTCGATCGCTCACGGCATCATCTCCAAACCGGCTCCCGGCGTTCATGCGACCGGCCTCACCACGCTCAGCTGGGTGGCGGACGACGGCGACATCGAAACGCACGCCGAGCATCGCGTGTTCGCGCATTTCCAGGAACAGAGCACAGCGCTGCAGATCGCGGCGGCGGACTTTCAGCGAGTCACCCTGACGCACGATAACGGCAGCTACGCCGCTCGCATCGGCATCGTGTCGCCGAACTACTTCGAAACGCTCGACGTTCGCTTCGTCAAAGGGAGAAGTTTCACCCCGGACGAAGCGGAGCGCGGCACGTCAGGCCTCGTCGTCGTCATCGGTCATCATGTCTGGCAGAACTCCTTTGCCGGGATCCACAACATCGTCGGGCAGGCTGTGGCTGTCAATGGCCAGCTAGCGACTGTTGTCGGCGTCGTCGACCGGGAGTTTCGCGGCGCCTGGCTGGCGGAGATGGCCGACCTCTGGGTGCCGCTGGTCGGTGAGTTTCGGCCGTGGCTGCAGCCGAATCGATCGGGTGTCGCCGCGGCGATGTTCGGACGACGGGCGCCCGGGGTTTCGCTGTCAAGCGCGCAATCCGAGCTCACCACGATCTGGGCGCAGCTGCAACGTGCCCACCCTGAGCTCGATCAGAAGGTCAGGGTGAGGCTCGTCCCGTATTCCGCGACGGCGGGCGGCAACAGCATCATCTCGACACAGGGCAACCGGATGCTCGCGATCTTCTCCGTGGTGACGGTGCTGACGATCGCGATCGTGTGCGCCAATGTCGCGAACCTGCTCATCGCGCGGGCGGTCGTCCGCCAGCGGGAGATGGCGCTCAGGCAGTCGCTCGGAGCCTCGCGCGCGCGCATCGTCCGAGCTCTTCTCGCGGAGGGTCTCGTCTTGTCGGTGGTCGCGTGGATCGTGGCGTGTCTGTTCGCCTGGATCGTTTCCAGAACGGTCGTGAGGCTGCTGGTGCCAGCGGCGCAGAGCGAGATGGTGACGCCGGATCTCACACCGGATTGGACGGTGGTCGGCTACGCGCTCGTGCTCGCGCTCTTGTGCACGATCGCCGTTACGCTCGGTCCGGCCCTGCGCACGTGGCGGCAGCAATTGCTTCCTTTCTTGAAGGTTGGCGAACAGAGCGTGGTGCAGGCGCGCTCGACGCTGTCGCGCGGGCTGGTCGTGCTGCAGCTAGCGTTTTCGGTCCTGTTGCTGACGACGGCCGGGCTCGCGCAGCGGTCGTTGTCGCTGCAAGACAGCGCCGACGTCGGATTCAACACCCGGGATCTGCTGCTCGCCACTGTGAACACCTCAGCCAGTGCCGATGACGCGAAGGGCAACAGGGCTCTCGTCGAGGCGCTCAGAGAACGTCTGGCACGGTTGCCGGGAGTCGGAGGCGCATCCTACATACCGGGTGTCGGCCGCCTATCGAATCGGGCGCTCTTTCCGGTGCGGCGCGATCGCGCGGCCGAACCAGTCATAACGGTCGACAGGCATGTTGCGTCGGACTATTTTTCGACGCTGGGTGTCCCGTTCATCGCCGGGCACGACTTCAGGCCTCATGACACGAGAACGCGACGCGGCGTGATCGTCACCCGCCAGGTGGCGGAGGATCTGTGGCCCGGCGAAGCCGCCATCGGAAAAGTTCTCATCGCGGGCCCGGATGCTCGCGCCGTGGAGGCGGAAGTCGTGGGTGTCGTCCGCGATGCGTTCTTTGCAGGACGCAGTAACGACACGCGTCCACGGTACGTGTTCTTCGCAAGCGCCGAGCGTCCAGGCCCCCCGGGAGAGACGACGTTCTACATCCGTCACAGCGGATCGCAAGGCGCACTCGGTCCGGCGGTGGCCAAAGCGTTCCGAGAGGTCGATGCTCGGGTTGCCATTGCCAGCCTGCGATCCCTCGAGAGCCAGATAGCCGTTGATGCCGCGCCTCTCTGGATGCTGGCAACGCTGCTCACGCTGTTTGCCGGCGGCTCGTTACTGATCGCGGCGATTGGTCAGTACGCCGTGGTGGCCTTCGACGGCCGGCGGAGGATCCGCGAGTTCGGCGTACGCATCGCGCTTGGCGCCTCGTCGCGGCAGCTCGTATCGTCGGTGATCTCAGAGAGCTTCCGGCTGACCGCACTCGGTCTGGTGATTGGATTTGCTCTGAGCGTCGCAGTGGGAACGGTACTGGCCCGCGTACTCTACGGCGTCACCCCAACCGACCCGGCGACCTTTGCCAGCGTCTTCGTGCTGCTGGCCGGCGCGTCGCTCCTCGCCAGTTATTTACCGGCGCGCCGCGCGGCCAGTACTGATCCCATGGTGGTCTTGAGAACAGAGTAGCCAACCACCCGCTCGCTGCGCCGTCTAATTATATTCAATGTGGGTATAGTGATCGTCATGGCTGCGGCGAGGAAATGGTTGCTATCTTCCGCATCCGCTTGCGCGCTGCCAGCGGCGTTGCGCGGCTCCGGTTGTGGTTCGCTGTTTTTCAGGAGCTCATCATGGATGCACTGGCCGCCCATTGGGACATCCTGAAGCAGGATCTGCGCTACACCGCTCGCACCCTGAACCGCGCGCGCGGATTTGCTCTGACAGCCATCCTGGTCACCGCGCTTGGCGTAGGCGCCAACACCGCGGCGTTCTCGGTCGCGGATTTCGTGCTGCTCCGATCGCTGCCGTTCCCTGATCCGGACACGCTGGTGCGGCTGTGCGAGGGCCCGCGCACGGGCGGTGGGTGGGGCTGCATGAACCAGCTGTCGCCCGCGAACTATCGCGACCTCGAGGCGATGAGCTCGTCGTTCGACGCCATGGGCGCATTCGCCAACGATGCGGTGAACCTGGTGGGTGGCGGAGAGCCGCGGCGTCTCGAGATCACGGCGGTGACGCCCGAAGTGCTTCCGCTGCTCGGCGTGAAGCCAGCGTTCGGGCGCGTGTTCGAGCCCGGCCATGAGGATGCCAGCGCGGTCGTCGTCAGCCACGGCCTGTGGCAATCGCAGTTTGGCGGCGACCCCGCGGTGCTGGGTCGGACGATCAACCTCAACGGGGCCCCATACACGATCATCGGCGTGATGCCGCCGACGTTCTACTTTCCCAGCCGCGACAATCAGATCTGGACGGCGTTGACGTTGCGCGAGGAGGACTTCGCCAGCCGTACCAACAGCTACCTACAGGCCGTGGCCCGCCTCAAGCCGGACGTCACGTTCGAGCAGGCCCGGACGGAACTCGAGTTGCTGGCGGCTCGCCTGGCGCGCGATTACCCGGAGACCAACGCAGAGACCGGCGTCAGCTTCTTCCGCATGCGAGACAACATGTCGCCGCGCTTCCGCATCATGCTGACCGCACTGGGCGGCGCGACCCTGTGCCTGTTGCTGCTCACCTGCGCCAACCTTGCGAACCTGCTTCTCGCGCGCGCCGCGGCGCGCGAGCGGGAGCTGGCGGTGCGCGCGGCGCTCGGCGCGGGTAAAGAGCGACTGGTCCGGCAGCTGATCACCGAAAGCGTGATCCTGACGCTGCTCGGCGGCGCGGCCGGCGTCGTGGTGGCCGCCGCGAGCTTCCCTCTGTTTTCCAGCCTCGTGCCGCCGACGCTGCCGATCGCCAGTCAGCCCGGACTGGATGTGCGCGCGCTCGTCCTGGCGGCGCTGTTCACGACGCTCACCGGCCTGGGCTTCGGCCTATTCCCCGCGCTTCGCGCGGTGCGCCGCTCGGGGTTCGCCGCGCTCCGCGACGGCAGCCGCGCAGGCGGCGGCCGAAAACAGCGCGTCCGCGCTGTGCTGGTGACCGTCGAAGTCACCATGTCAGTAATCCTGCTGATCACATCCGGCCTCCTGATTCGGGCCGTGTGGCGCGTGCAGGCCGTTGACCCCGGATTCGCGCCTCAGAATGTGCTGACGCTCCGGACGGCACTGCCGCGGCCGAAGTACGACAGCCCGGTGCGCCGCGGTGAGTTCTATGAGCGGGTGCTGGCGCGAACGCGTGCGCTTCCGGGCGTCCAGAGTGCGGCGTTCATCACCGGCCTGCCCATGGTCATGACGGGCATCATCACCGGAGTCGAGATCCCGGGTCAGGAAGGGCGCAGCGCCCGAAGCGGCGGCGTGAGTCACCGTTGGGTGACGCCGCAGTATTTCAGGACCATGGGCATTCCCCTTCGTCGCGGCCGTGACGTCGAGGACAGCGATACCGGCGACCGAGTCTGGGTCGCCGTGGTCAGCGCATCGTTTGTCGAGCGTTACTGGCCCGGTCAGGATCCCATCGGCAAGATGTTCCGGCACCGGGGTCAAACCCGGACCGTCGTGGGAGTGGTCGGCGACGTCAAGGTCCGCGGGTTGGAACGAAACAACGAGCCTCAGATGTACCTGCCCGCCCCGCAGATGGCTGACGTTTCCCCCGCCACCTTCGATCCGAAGGATCTGGTGATCCGGCATTCGGGTCACGGTGAAGCGCTCGTCTCCGCCATCCGCCAGATCGTCCGTGCCGCCGATCCCGAGCAGCCCATCTCGAACGTGCGTACGATGGACGAGGTGCTCGCGGGTGACACGGCCCCTCGGCACGCTCAGCTCCAAGTGCTCGGTGTGTTGGCGGCCGTTGCCGTTCTGCTCTCTGGCGTCGGCATCTACGGCTTGCTGGCCTACACGGTGTCGCAGCGATCGCAGGAGATCGGGGTGCGTCTCGCCTTGGGCGCGGACCCGTCCCGCGTGGGCCGCATGATCCTCGCAGACGGGATGCGCTTGGCCCTATTCAGTATCGTGCCGGGCGTGCTGGGTGCCTACGCGGCCGCCCGAGGAATGAGCGCGTTGCTCTTTGGCGTCGCACCGAGCGATCCCGCAACGTTCGCCACAGGCGTCGGCGTGGCACTCCTGATGACGTTCGCTGGTTCGCTGGCGCCGGCGGTCAGGGCTGTGCGGGTGACTCCGATGTCCGTTCTGAGAGCGGAGTAGCATCTACATCGCAGCGGGCTTCAGTCGAAAGCGAGAGACGTCGAGAGGCCTCGGTTCGAGTCGATCTGCGCCTTCAGATCGGCGACCTTCTGCTCCGCGGTGGCAATGGCATCGGCGCCGGCGATAAAGCGGCGCGGCGGCGGCTCCTGGCTGCTGATCCTAATGAGTGCTCGCGCGAGCTTGGCTGGGTCGCCGGATTGCTGGCCATTCTGGGCTTTCCAAAACTCGAGCTGCTTCGCTCTGCGCTCATCGTAGTCCTTGATGGACGGCTCGGCGTAGTTCGTCGATTGCGCCGTGAGGAGCTCCGTGCGGAAGAACCCTGGGTTGACAATTGTAGTGGTGATGCCGAACGGCGCGACCTCGGCGTGCAGCGACTCCATCCAGCCCTCGAGGCCGAACTTCGACGTGGCGTAAGCGGTACAGAACTCGAAGCCGACGAGGCCCGCTGACGAGGAGATCGAGATGATGTGCCCTGCGCGCTGCTTGCGCATCACCGGCAGGGCAGCGCGGGTGACGTTCATCGGGCCAATGAGGCTCGTGGCCAACTGCCGCTCCATCTGCTCCGCCGTCAGCTCCTCGAAGTAGCCCGCGTAAAAGCTGGCAGCATTGTTGACCAGCACGTCGATGCGGCCGAACCGGTCGACAGCGGCCCGCACCGCCGCCTCGGCATCGGCTCGGCTCGTGACGTCCAGCTTGACGGCCAGCAGGTCGTTCGACTGTCCCAAGGCCTTGGACACGCGGTCGCTGTCCCGGCCCGAGGCCACAACCGCGTGGCCGGCCGCCAGGGCGGCCTTGGCGAAATCGACGCCCATGCCACGGCTGGCTCCAGTGATAAACCAAGTCTTCTTGTTACTCATGGCATCTCCTTGTTCCGTGGAGGATGGACCTCGCCAGCCCGCAAAATGGTGTCTTCAACATGTCGTTGCTCCGGCTGTTGCACAATCGTCACAGAATGACCACTCGAAAATCTGGCCGGGGCCTTCAACCTTGCTCACCGGAGGGGTATCGCATGAATGAACGCGGCCTCCGGCGTGCGGCGCTGCTCGTGATGCTGACGGGAGCGCTGGCGTCCCTGAGTCTGATGTACTACGTAGGCCGCCGGCAGTCGTCGTGGATCCTGATGGTGCTCTTTACGGGGTGGGTTCTCGGCCCCTACGCCGGCCTGTTGATTGCCGACAGAGCGTCCAACCGCTGGTCGTCCCTCGCGCGCCTCGCGCTGTATAGCGTCATGCTGGCGAGCACCATCGGTTCCGTGGCGATTTACGCGTTCGTGGCGCTCGGGCCGCCGAGACCGAAGCCGGCCTTTTATTTCCTGGCGGTCCCCGTCGCTACATGGCTCCTCGCCGCGATCGTCATACCGATGACTGCGCTGCTGTGGAGGCGATGATAGTCCGGTAGGTCCGCTAGTTGTGATAGCGACGCCGACGACTCTGGCTCTAGCCGCCTACTTTCTCGGCGCGAGCGTTCGAATGTAGTTGACGATGCTCCAGATGTCGCTATCCGGAATGCGGCCGTCCCACGCCGCCATCATCGTTGGCGGAATGCCCTTCTTGATAACCCTGTAGATTTCGCCGTCGCTCGAGCCGTAGTCCCACGTGTCGTCGGTCAAGTCCGGCGCCTGCTTTCCACCCTGCTCCTCGATGATCGAGATGACAACGCCGGCTTTGACCGCACCCTGCGCCCTGTTGCCGTGACAGGCGGCGCAGTTGGTGTCGTACGCCTTCTTCCCGGCGGCGATCGACTCCGGCGTCGACGCCACGGGATTTGTGAGCGTCGCCGCTTCCTGATTCTTGACGTCCTGGCTGGCGCGCTGACTGGGGCCCGTCGAGGTGATGGTCGTAAGCGGGATGGCCCTGGCTCCCACGACGCTTCTGATCATCCCGTCGCTCTTCGTGAGGATGTAGAGCTCGCCGCCGTTGTCGACCGCGAACCGGAAATCCACGCGCCCACGGCCCGAGACGGCGGCAGCGCCGGGCAGTCCCTCACCCTTGCCGCCGCGCGCGCGGTAGGTGTCTTCCACGAGTCGGCGGAGACCAGCGTCCACCTCATGAATCTGCGCGACTGTCGCCGGCTTGCCGTCGTCGGCCGCGAGCACCTCGGCACGCTCGGCGTACCAAATCCGGCCCGTCGTGATGTCGCCGAACACGAGCTTGCCTCTGAGCGCAGGGATCTTGCTGCCGCGGTAGACGAACCCGCCGGCGATGGCATCGCCTCCGTTCTCCGTCATGTGTGGGTACTGAATGACCGGGTACGTGGGCTTGACCGTGCCGCGGACGACCATGTCCGAGATCTGTATCGGAATCATGTCGTCCTCCGGTACCGCGCCCATCCCGTCTGCAGACATCATCTGCGTACCTTCGCGCAGCGAATAACCGTAGTTCGCGCCCTTCCGGATGATGACGACCGTTTCCCACGCGGTGAGCCCGATGTTGAACGCGAACAGAACTGGCGCCTTGGGCCGCGCTGGATCAACGTCCCACATCATCCGATGCGGATTGCGCAGGCCGTACGCCCAGATCTCCTTTCGCGCGCCTTCGAGCGCCGAAAACGGATTGTCCTTGGGGATTCGATACCGTCCGTTCTCGCTGACCGTGCTCGTCGCCGTGTGCTCGCGCAGATCCGGCACGATGCGCAGGATCTTGCCGACGAGGGTGTCGAGCCGCTGCGGGTTCAGCCGGCGGCCGTCACGCTGCTCGCCGGTGCCTGCGTCGCCTGACCCGATGTACATGACCCGCCAGTCGGGATCGCCGCGGCGTGCGACCGGATTGAAGGTCATTTCGCCCATCGGATGGATGGCCAGTGGTTGCTGCACGCGCAGCAGCTCTCGCGCCGTGCCCTCGAACGTCGCGTTCGCGGTATTCCGGTCCTTCCATTCGATCAGCACGGCTTCGCGATCGATCCGCCCGCCCACGGTCGGCGTTGGGATCGTCGGCGTCGTCGTGTAGCCAGACAGGTCGAGGCCGGCGACCACGCCGGCCCGCGGCGCCGCGTCCGCGGTAACGGCCGGATCTTCGATATGAATCGTGTAGAAAACCCCGTTGCGTGCGTAGTCGGGATCGAAGTGGACGTTGGTGAGACCGGTAGCGAAATTGCGCTCGAATGTGAACTTCGGGAACAGGCCGGGCCGCCCGCCAACGCCGTTGAAGTCGAGGTAGGTCGTGAACGCCTTCGTCTGCTTGTCGACGATATAGAGCGGCCCGTTGAGGTCGTTCACGAAGAATCGCCGGCCGCCCGGCTCGTCGCGCAGAAAGTTCACCCTGGCCAACTGTCCCCTCGTGTTCTGCCCATCGAGCTCGCCGGTGATCGGCATCTGCGCGTAATCTGCCAGTTCGAGCGCCAGCCGGGACGTGGGCTGCGCGGCAATGGTGTGGGCGACCGCCAGGGCCAAGGCCAGAATCCAAATCGCCTTTATCCCCGTGGCTTTTGGCTTGGAGCTGCTCATGGGAAGGTTCGTCTCCAATCCTATGCGGCCGGGTCCTTCATATCCACTCCCTGCCCGGTTACTAATGAGAGGGTCGATGCGTACCATGCCGGTGAACCACTCCGCGGGTTCTTTGCCGGAGGGTTGTGAGCCCCGTGCCCCGCTCCCGCCTTCGCCAAGGCTACGGCGAGGCTCGCCGAAGCGCCTTCGGCGCGAAGGCGGCCGTTCGCGTGGCTCACTCGCTCTGCTCGTTCGCTTCTGCAGGCGGAATCAGCGACCCGTCATTCGCTCGAGGTGTTCCGGGTACCGAGCCCCTTGCACCGTGATCTCTGAAGCGGCGCGCTCGATGTCACGGAGATCGTCGGACGTCAGTTCGGCTGAGACCGCTCCGATGTTCTCCTCCAAGCGGCCAAGCTTCGTCGTGCCGGGGATGGGAACGATCCAGGGTTTCTGGACGAGCAGCCATGCCAGCGCGATCTGCGCCGGTGTCGCGCGCTTCCGTTCTCCGATCGCGCCTAGCAGACCGACCAGCGCCTGATTGGCTTTCCGAGCCTCCGGCGTAAAGCGGGGGACGATGTTGCGGAAATCGGCGCTGTCGAAGGTCGTGTGTTCGTCGATCTTCCCCGTCAGGAATCCCTTCCCGAGAGGACTGAAGGGAACGAACCCGATGCCGAGTTCCTCGAGCGCCGGTAACACGTCAGCCTCGGGCGCTCTCCACCACAGCGAGTACTCGCTCTGGAGGGCCGTGACCGGCTGAACGGCGTGCGCCCGGCGGATGGTCTGCACGCCGGCTTCAGACAGGCCGAAGTGCTTGACCTTGCCTTCCTCGATCAGGTCCTTTACCGCTCCCGCGACATCCTCGATCGGCACGTTCGGGTCGACGCGGTGCTGATAGAAGAGGTCGATCGCGTCGACTCTGAGGCGCTTGAGCGAGGCCTCGGCCACCTCCTTGATGTGCGCTGGCCGGCTGTCCAGGCCGCGCTGCCCGTCGGGCTCGAACGTGAACCCGAACTTGGTCGCAATCACGACGCGATCGCGGAACGGAGCGAGAGCTTCACCGAGGAGCTCTTCATTAGCGAACGGGCCGTAGGCTTCGGCGGTGTCGAAAAATGTGACGCCGCGTTCGACCGCTGACCGGACGAGCGAGATGGCCTCCTGCCTGTCAACGGGCGGGCCGTAGCCAAAGCTCAGCCCCATGCAGCCGAGCCCGAGCGCCGACACTTCCAAGTTGCTGTTTCCGAGTTTGCGCTTCTGCATTGGTTCTCCTCGAGACTAGAGTAGCGACCGATTGCACGCCTGAGAAGTCCGTAAAATCAACAAGGGTTTGTGAGTACCATTCACAAATGGTCCGAGACCAGCTCAGCGTCCTGTCCGCGTTCCTCGCTGTGGCAGAGGAACGGAGCTTTACGAGTGCGGCAAAACGGCTGGGAGTGTCGACCTCTGCCCTCAGCCACGCGATTCGTGGACTGGAAGAACAGATTGGTGTGCGCCTGCTTGCGAGGACAACACGCAGTGTTGCGCCGACGGAAGCAGGAGAGCAGCTCATCGCCCGTCTCCGCCCGGCTCTCGGCGACATTCGAGGGGCGCTGGACCAGGTGTCCGGACTGCGAGACCAGCCCGCAGGACGCGTGCGTCTAGTGGTATCACCGCTGGCAGCGACGATGGTGCTCGCACCAAAGCTGGGACAGTTTGCGCGTGCTTACCCCGACGTGGTGCTCGATGTCACCACCACCAACGAGGGTCGCTTCGACCTCGTGGCGGGGCGCCTCGATGCCGGCATTCATCTCGGGGAGTTCATCGAGCGCGACATGATCGCGGTCAGGGTGTCACCCGATCAGCGGGCCGCAATCGTGGGGTCACCGCGCTACCTCGAGTCGCACCCCAAGCCGGACTCGCCGCACGACCTGACACACCACCGCTGCCTCAACTTCCGTCACGGATCCGCGGGTGTGTACCGGTGGGAGTTCGACAAGGGCAATCAGTCACTCGCCGTTGCCGTCCAAGGGCCGCTGATCGTCGACGACGTGGAACTCCTGATCCAAGCCGCGATCGATGACGTAGGTCTGGCGTTCATGTTGGAAGAGCACGCAGCGCCGCACCTGGCGAGTGGTGCACTCGTGCGGGTGCTCGAAGATTGGTGCCCGCCGTTTTCCGGCTATTTTCTGTATTACCCGAGTCGTCGGCAGCAGCCAGCCGCGCTCTCGGCTCTCATCGAAACGCTTCGCCTGTAGCTCGTGAGTGGTCGCAGAGGATTCGGACATGTTCACTCGATGTGAGTCCGTACACCTCGATGTTCTTCGAGGTGTTGAGCCTGACGTATCACAGTCCTATCACAATCGCAGTTTCACTCAGGGAGCACAGGCACCGCCGCCGGCCCGCCCGCGTCGACGACGCCGACACGGACGTCCCGGCGTGTGATCGATTCAATCGATCCGAAGACTCTGCTCCATGGCATAGCACTGGTCCCAGATGTAGACGTCGTACGCGGCCAGTTTGGCGGACCACTCGGGCGTCAACCGATTCACGCAGCCCAGCGCAACGCGATCGATGTAGTGGTCGAAGAACGCCCAGGGATTGCCGCGGTCTGCAGGGTTGAGTCCTTCGCCCGGTGTGTTCGCTTTCAATGCGGTCTGCGCCGCAGCCTTGAGATCCTCCATGAACGCCAGCTGCATCGCGACATCCGCGTGTGTACCTGTGCGTGCAACATGTCCTCCGACGCCGTATCTTTCGGACACGGTGATTTGAGCACCTGCGTGAACGCAGATCTATTGGACGATCGTGTCGATCGATACCTAGGTATGGGATGTGTGCGACGACGTATCGCGTCGGAGTCGAGAGAGCGGACGACAGAACGGGAAAATGGGAGCGGACGGTCGGCCGACTGTCAGCCTGTCGGCGCAGACCGTAGGACGAGGCGCGCGGCCATTGTCACCAGGTCGGGAAGAGAATTCGCCTTCATCTTGTGCATCACCTGACCTCTGTGCGCCTTCACGGTGATCTCGCTGATACCGAGTTCGCCACCGACCTGTTTGTTCAACAGCCCGGAAACGACCAATGCCATCACCTCGCGTTCGCGCGGAGTAAGTGACTGATAGCAGTTCCTCAAGGCTCGCATCTCCGAGTCGAGACGGAGGGCGGCGCGACTCCGTTCGATGGCGCCGCGAATGGCGGCCAACAGCACGTCGTCCTTGAACGGCTTCGTCAGGAACTCGACGGCTCCCGCCTTCATCGCTTGCACGCTCATGGGTACGTCACCGTGGCCGGTGATGAAGATGATCGGCATGTCCGTTCGCTTGGCGAGCTGCTGCTGCAGCTCGAGACCGTTGAGTCCTGGCAGCGTCACGTCGAGCACGAGGCAGCACGGAACAGTCGCGCGAGGGCGGGAAAGGAATTCCTGTGCGGATGCGAACGTTTCGGGCTGCCAACCAGCGGTTCTGATCAACAGCTCCAACGATTCGCGCACCGAGACATCGTCGTCAACGACGAAGACGATGGATGTGACGTCCGGCATGGTAACGCCCTCGATCGAACGGGCGGCGACGGCCGACTCAGAGTATATCGCCCGCGCCAGGCGTTCCCGTGCCCATCGTTGTCACGCCTACCTCATCAGGAAGCGCCGCGTTGACTGCGTCGAGCATCCGTCGCGATCTGCCAGTGTCCCAGTTGAATAGCCCGTTCGAGTGATCAATCCGTACTACGCATCCGGGAAGGGGCAAATTACCCGTTGTCGGGATGCCAGTGCTGGGCTCGCTCGCTATGCTGTCCGGACAGCAGGGGCGAGAAGCTAAGGAGAACCGACATGATCACGATCACGACGATAGATGGCCCACAAGTTCGGACATCGGGTAAGGCGGCCGCCACGCCTATTGTGTTCGTCGTCGACGACGACATCTCAGTGCGTGAATCGCTGGAATTGCTGATTCAGGCGTCAGGCTGGCAGCCCGAGACGTACGCGTCGGCGCAGGAGTTCCTGGCTCGTCCGCGAGCCGTGGTTCCAAGCTGCCTGGTGCTCGACGTGGCCCTGCCGGACTTCAACGGTCTGGATCTTCAGAAGCGCGTCGCTGCCGATCGCCCGGACATGCCAGTCATCTTCATCACCGGGTACGGTGACGTCCCCACGAGCGTCGAGGCTATGAAGGCGGGAGCCATCGAGTTCCTGACGAAGCCATTCGGCGACCATGTGCTGTTGGGCGCAATCCGGCATGCGCTCGAGCGCAGCCGCCGCGCATTTGAGCACGAGGCAAACATGAAGGCGCTTCGTGAGAGTTACGCGTCGCTCACGCCGCGCGAGCGCGAAGTCATGGTGCTCGTGGTCTCTGGCCTCTTGAACAAGCAAGTGGGAGGCGAGCTCGGCATCAGTGAAATAACGGTGAAGGCGCACCGGGGCCAGGTGATGCGAAAGATGAAGGCCGACTCGCTGCCCGCGCTGGTCACTATGGCCGCAAGGCTGGGCCCGCCGACAGCGCCGACCAGCCTCTCTTCTTGACGCCGAAATCACTCTTGCCGGCCGACGTGTGCCGTCTCCATCGTTGTCATCAAGACCTCCTGCGAAGCGCGATGTTGAGTGCGTCGAGCAGGGCCGTCTCGCTGAACGGCTTGAGCAGGCACTCTGCCGCCCCGTGCGCGAGGAGGCGCGGACGGACCGTGTCGTCGCCCTGCGCGGTGATGAAGACAATCGGGATCTCCTGCCGTCGACGTATCAATTCCTGCTGAAGGTCGGGGCCCGACATTCCGGGCATCGCGATGTCGAGGATCAGACAGCGTGTCTCGCTGACGGCCTCTGACGCGAGGAAAGCCTCGGCGGACGAAAAGGCCTGGGCGGCGAACCCGCACTGCCGCAGCAGGTCGGGCAGCGACTCGCGCACGGACTCGTCGTCGTCGACGATCGATACCAGTGAACGCTTGGCCATCACGAGCTCCTCACGACGTGCGCCGCGTCCATGACGTGCTCGAGATTCCGGGGGATGGAAAACGCGAAGGTGGCGCCCGGCCCGTCATTCGGCTCTACCCAGAGACGGCCATGATGTCTCTCGACTATCGAGCGGCTGACGGACAACCCGATACCCATGCCGCCACTCTTGGTCGTGTAGAACGCATCGAACAGCTTGTCCATGCCCTGAGGCGCGATGCCGACACCGGCATCGCGCACCGTCACGCGCACACGATCCCCGCCTTCTCGTTCGGTTCTGATCAGTAATTGCCGCGGGCGATCGTCCACGCCGACCATCGCGTCCGAGGCGTTGCGGAGGAGGTTCAGGATGACCTGCTGGAGCTGGACACGATCGCCAGTGATCGACGGCAGGTCGGCGGCGAGCTCCGCCTGAACGATTACCCGGTTTCTCTGCAGCTCACTCAATGACAGCGCGATGATCTCTCGCGTGGCCTCGTTCAGATCCAGCGGCTCCAGCGTGAATTCCTTCTTACTGAAAAGCGCCCGCAAGCGCGTGATCACATCCGAGGCGCGATGGCCGTCGCGAATCGTACGCCTGGCGGTTTCGCGCGCACCCTCGATGTCGGGGGGATTGGCGTCCAACATCCGAAGGCACGTGCTGGCGTTGGTGACGATGCCCGAGAGCGGCTGGTTGACCTCATGGGCGATCGAGGCGGTCAACGTGCTCAGGGACGTGACCCGCGCCACATGGGCGAGCTCGGTGCGGGCCCTGTTCAGGGCCTCCTCGGCGACCTTGCTCTCCGTCTCGGCCCGCTTGCGGTCTTCGATGTCAGTGTTTATCCCGTACCACTTCACGATGTTTCCCTTCTCGTCGCGCAACGGGTTCGCACGGAAGAGAAACCACCGGTACTCGCCGTCCTGCCGGCGCAGACGTGCTTCGGCCTCTCCTAATTCTTCGGAAGCCATAATGCGCTGCCACGTCGCCGCCAGCGCGTTCAAATCGTCAGGGTGGACGGCAGCCGTCCAGCCCCAATCGCTTGCCTGGTCCGCAGAAAGGCCCATGAAGTCCAGATAGTGCTGACTGAAGAACTCGGCGGATCCATCAGGGCGCGCCGACCAGGCGAGCGCCGGAATCGTGTCGATGATCAGTTTGAGATTGCGCTCGCTGGCGCGCAGGGCGTCCTCCGCGCGCTTCCGCTCGTCGATGTCCGTCAGCAGCACGCACCAGCGGACGATGTGGCCGTTCGTATCGCGAAGAGGGAAGCCGCTGTTGGCGAACCAGCGATAGACGCCATCCGACCGGCGAAAGCGCTGCACGATCTCGTATGGATTACCGGACGAGATCGAGCGCCTGAAGACTTCGATGACGTGAGGCAGATCCTCGGGATGAATCGTGTCGTTCGTCCCCCACTGCCTGAGGTCCTCCAGCGTCTGGCCGAAGTACTCCAACACTTGGCGGTTGACGACTTCGACGTCACCGGTCGCGGTCAGGAGTGCGACCAGCCCCGGGATGCTGTCCAGGATCAGGCGCGACTCGCGCTCGCGTTCGCGCAGCGATTCTTCTGTCCGTCGACGCTCCGCAACCTCCTTTTTCAAGCTCAGGAGGCGTGCCCGCTGCAGGCCTATGGCCGCCTGGTTGGCGGCGACATCGAGAAGGATCCTCTCCGTTTCTGCCGGGAAGTCGCGCCTCTGAGATCCGGTGACGATGATGCCGAACTCACCCTGGGGTCCGAGACGCGCGGATGCAACGGACAGGTCGTCGTCGCCGACGCGCACCCGGGCGCGTGGCGAGCGCGTCAGCGGCGCATCGCGCAGCGACGAGTCGATCGCCTCACCAATCTCTCGCGCTCGGGCTGTTCCTTCCGACGACTCAGCGAATCGCACCATCTCGATGGAACCTCCGCCCTCCGGATCGTTCAACCGCACAAATACAAACGCCAGCCGGAGCATCCCAAGCAGCGTGTCCTGCAAGGTGCTGACAATTTGCGGCGGCTCGCCGCCCGTCCACAGGGCAGAAAGCGCCATGATGCTGACCAGATCATTCAGACAGCCACGCAGTTGCGTCACCTCGTCGGCGGGAGGTTCGAGTGGCGCCTCCACGTCAGACCTCCCTCGCGCCGTTGAAGAACGCGCAGACATGACGTGTGTTGCCGGGCGTAGCGCCAGGCAGGCAAATTCGTGCCGCGTCTTTCGTCATGGTGGCCTCCCATGCGTTTTCGCCCCGTCGAGCGTGTCCGCACAGGGTAGATGCTCGCCCTGCGCGCAGTCGTCCATCAGACTTTGCTATCGGTTTTCGTTCGGAGTTTCCCTGCGCCAGAGCGACCATCCGAGGGACGCTAGGACCACATCAAGTAATCGACGCTGAACCATCCTGGTCCGGAGACGAACAACCACACCAGAATGACCAAATACAGGACCTCGGGAAGATAGAGGACCGAGCCGAGCCAGCTGGCCAGAGACGGCGCCTTGATTCGTGGCAGGATCGACGTCCCCAGCGCGACGACCATGACGCCGCTCAGCATCAGGCAGCACAACGGCGTCAGAAACCCCATCACGAGCAGGGTGCCAAACAGGAATTCGACAGACGACACAAGGACGGCATTCATCCCTGGCGCGGGGATGCCCGCATTACGCAGTGTTCTCAGCATTTCGTCCCGACGGGATGGCACGAACAGCTTACCGCTGCCAGAGAGAGCGAAGAGGGTCCCGACCGACAGCCGCGCGATCAAGATTCCAATCCACTCATATTGCTGCACGGCACTCTGCCACGATCCCCAGGGGCTCATCTTCGCTCTCCTTCCGCAACGCCGGCTCGTCGAAGCCGCTCGAGCGGGCCGCGGTTCACGTCAGCTTGCGAGATCCGGAGCGACTGATGTTGGTCCTCCGTCTGGTCTGCTGTTCGCTAACCGGCGACGAACTGCTGTCCGCCGTCGACGTCGTAGGTCGCGCCCGTGAGGGCCGTGTTGGTCATGATGTGTACGGCGAGTGCGGCGACGTCGGCCGGTCCGACGACGCGCCGGATCGGAAGCGTGGTGCGGAGCTGATTTCGGCGGTTCTCGAGCTGATCACCGAGCAGCGATGCCGACAACGGTGTGTCGACGAAGCCGGCGGCGATGAGATTGACTCGGACCGGCGCGAGCTCGAGGGCGAGACTGGCGGTCAGCGCCGGCATCGCGGCGGTGACCGCCGACACGAGCGCGAGCCCGAGACCCACGCGGCGGCCGCCAGTGCCGCCCATGAACAACAACGTCCCCCCGGGCTTGACCTTGCCGGCGGCGTTGCGGGCGACCCAGAGTGCCAGCAAGAGATGCTCGCTGATGGCGAGGCGCGCCTGCTCGAATTCCATGTCCAGCAGGCGCCAATAATGCGGGCCGCCGGCGGTCACCATCACGTGGTCAATCGGGGTCGGCAGGTCCTGGAAGAATCGCTCCAGCGAAGGCGCGTCATTGGCGTCGAAGGCCGCGGTGCTCAGCGCGCCGATCTCGCTCGCGGCGCGCTGCAGGCGCTCGGGATTCCGGCCGGTGAGGATCAGGGTGGCCCCCTCGGCGCCTGCTCGTCGAGCCGTTTCGAGCCCGATGCCGGCGCTCCCGCCGATCACGACGACGGTTTGCCCGAGCAGTTCCGGTTCGCGCCGGATCGAAGTGGAGATCGCGGTGCTCATGATGCCTCCAATGGTCGAATCAGTCCTGTTCGGCGAACACCTGCGCCTGCGTGTTTCCGTACGGAAAGAAAGTCGCCTTCTCGCCGTTCGCCCAGGCTGTTCGCTGCTCCGCGCTGCTGATGTCCCAATCGGGACGGCAGCGCTGCAGCACCGCGCGCAGGTCGAGGCGCAGCTCTTCGACCGTCGGCCGGCCGAAGAACCAGTAGCCGTTGTAGATCTTGTAAACACGCAGACCGGGCTCGAGCACCAGCGTGTGAGGGATCATCGGATTGTGCTGCGGGTCGGTGTATTCCGCGATGTCGAGATCCTTCTGCAGTTTGCGCCCGGGGTCCGAGAGAAACGTCCAGTGCGCACCGACCCCAGCGCGAAACTCGTTCGTCTCGAGCAGGTTGTCAGTCGAGATGATCACGAGGCGGCAGTAGCCGACCTGCATCTCGCGATGGAGCTGCAGGAGCCCTTCGTGTTGTCTCCTGTCTTTTGGACAGAAACCTCCGCGGGAGAGCACCAGCACGAGCGGGTCGCCGTGTTGCAACTCCGAGAGCGTGCGGTGCGTTCCGCGGTGGTCCGAAAGCTCGTAGTCGGGAAAGATTGCGCCCGGGACGATGTCAGACCTCATCGACGAGCACTCTCCATGTGGAGCGTGCCATCGCTGGCTGCCTCCTCGGGCGTTCGCCCCTGCTCGCGCGCGACGATGTAGGCGGCGTACCAGTCCGACCAGTGATGCTTCGGGGCGGTCGGTTCGTACTCCCCATGGTGTTGTTCTGCCTCTCGCAGGAGCTCCGTCAGAGTGGGGACATCCAGGTTGCTGAGCCCTCGTCCGGGAAGACGCGTCTTGATCTCCTGGAGCAGCCAGCTGTTGCGGTCTGGATCGCTGAACGTGGCGAACGTGCCGTAGGAGTGACCTTGCGGGTCGGGGCCCGGCGCCGGTGGTTCCCCGAAGCCGGCGAAATGGAACGGCCCACTCACATTAGCACCACGGCTGGTCAGCTCCCGGCGCGCCGCCTCGATGTCGGACACCACGAGATACAGATTCTGGAATGAACCCGGCGCTGCCTTGGTGATCCCCTTGCCGAAGTGGATGGAGCACGGTGAGCCGGGAGGTGTCATCTGCACCACCCGCCAGTTCTCGCCGGCGACGAAATCGGCGTCCAGCCGCCACCCCAGTCCTTCATAGAAGCGCTTGGCGCGATCGACGTCGGACACCGGAATGACGACGACCTCGAGCTTCAGATCGACCGTCGCAGCGCTGGGGGTTTGGGTGGCGTGTTCCTTGTTCATCTGTGTTGTGCTCATTGTGACCTCCGTGGCTTGGTGGTGAGTGGCATCAAAATCGCGCCGCGCCGTGCAGCGCCACCTTCGCGGCGAGCGGCACATCGCCGTAGCCGGTGATGACGACCAGCATGCGAAAGGATGCTCGCCCAAAGCGCCATCGTCCATCAGACCTTGGTATCGGTTCCGGCCCATCTCCACGCGGAGCACGGCATCGCCTTGATACTTTCGTCTGATTGATGCGCCCTCGGGCGTCTGGTTTCATGCGCTCAAGGAGATCACAATGACGCACCGGATGAGACGGATTGTGTTCGTGCTGGTTACGGTGGTCGCACTCGCGGGCGTGGTCGCGGACATGGTCCCCGCATCGGGTCAGGCCGATGGAGAGGCGGTCAAGGACTCGAAAAAATACGCCTCGACTGGCGGCTGGGGGTTCGCTCAATTCAACGACAGCAAACCCGCCGACGAGGTGGTGCACAGCACCTGCTTTCCTTGCCACCGGGCGGTCAGCGCTCGCGACTTTGTCTTCACCCAGTACGCACGTTGATAACGTTCCGCGACTCGCATCATGCTGACCGGGTCGGTCAGACAGTCACGCAATCGCGTGGCTTCCTCAGCGGAAGCTTCGAACAGTCACGCAATCGCGTGGCTTCCTCAGCGGAAGACTCGAGTGGAGCGACTGATACGAAGGTGTCGTCGATACTTTCGTCTGATGGATCTGGCGTCACGCATCTGGTTTCATGCGTTCGAGGAGATCATCATGAAGCCGCTCGAACGACTGGGCCACCGCGATACCTTCCGAAACGGACTCATCGTTGCTGCCGCGATGATGGTTCTCGCACTCTCGTCAACGTCCGCGCGCCGAGTCAGCCATGCCGTCATTGCGGCGAGTGTCGCCGGTGTGCCGTCGGCGACGGTGGCTGCCGCAGCCGAGAACACCGGAGACGCCATCCGGCTCCCTGCGGCCGCTGCACATGCCGAAACGAGTCCGCTCGCGCCAGCTGGCGCCGAGACTCGTGCGTTGGCGCCCACCATCATCAGCGCGAGCCCCGGCGCGACGAATGCTCAAGCGGCAGTGATCGGCGCCGCCGCGCCGGCGCCGGCCGCGGGCGTCAACTCCATCCGGCCGTTCCAGTTTCATGCACCCGATGAGGCTCTCGCAGACCTCCGTCGGCGGGTCGCCGCGACAAAGTGGCCGGAGCGGGAAACGGTCACGGATGCATCGCAAGGCGTGCAGCTCGCGACGATGCGAGAACTCGCGCGCTATTGGCAGACCAATTACGACTGGCGCAAGGTCGAAGCGCGGCTGAACGCCTTGCCGCAGTTCATGACGAACATCGATGGGGTGGACATTCACTTCATCCACGTTCGTTCGAAACATCCAAATGCGTTGCCGCTCATCGTCACGCACGGATGGCCCGGCTCGATCATCGAGCAGTTGAAGATCATCGATCCGCTGACCACTCCCACGGCACATGGCGGGAGCGCATCGGACGCTTTCGATGTCGTGATTCCGTCGCTGCCGGGCTACGGGTTTTCAGGCAAGCCGACCACGACCGGCTGGGATCCCATCCGCATCGCACGCGCCTGGATCGTGCTGATGAAGCGCCTCGGATACACGCGGTTTGTGGCGCAAGGCGGCGATTGGGGGAATGCGGTCACCGAGCAAATGGCTCTGCAGGCGCCTCCGGAATTGATCGGCATTCACACCAACATGCCTGCCACCGTACCGGATGACATTGCGAAGGCGCTCGCGTCCGGTGCGCCGCCGTCCGGCCTTTCAGCCGACGAGAGGCATGCGTACGATCAGCTCGACTTTTTCTACAAGCACGGCCTGGGCTACGCCCAGGAGATGATGAACCGCCCGCAGACGCTTTACGGGATCGGGGATTCGCCAGTCGGGATGGCCGCCTGGATGCTCGACCACGACGCGCGCAGCTACGCGCTCATGGCGCGCGTCTTTGACGGTCAGCCTGAAGGCCTCACGCGCGACGACATCCTCGACAACGTCACGCTCTACTGGTTGACGAACACGACGGTGTCTTCGGCTCGTCTGTATTGGGAAAGCAAGCTCGCCTTCTTTGCCCCGAAACACGTCGCCATCCCGGTCGCGGTGAGCGCCTTTCCGGACGAGCTCTATCAAGCCCCGCGGAGCTGGACGGAGCAGGCGTATCCGAAACTCATTTATTACAACAAGGTCGATAAAGGTGGCCACTTCGCGGCGTGGGAACAGCCGCAGCTCTTCGTGGCAGAGGTGCGCGCGTCGTTCAAGTCGTTGCGGTAGTCGAATGCACACCACCGTCAACTGTTTCGCGGAGTCAGCTATGAGAACTCTCAACTTCTGCTTCTGCGGTCTCGGCAGACGCGGGTCGTTCGGCTGGGCGTGTCGGTGGCGACGTCGGGCGATGTCCGCGATCAGCCGAAAGTCGCCGACGCCGCTTCGAACGTGTTGCAGGACGTATTCGGACGCGCGAAGAACCCTTGCCGCCCTCGTATACGGTGTCGCAAGTCTTCCGCTCGGCACTCCGGTCGAGTTGGAAATCATTTTCGAGGTGGCGGGATGAGGGGTTCCGGACGGCGAGGCGTGTCGCAGCGCCACGCTCATTGAACACCACGACTGAGAATTCATGCGAGGCACCATCATGGCAACTACGCAAGTCGCAATAGGGACGATGAAGGCGGCGCAGATTGGCAAGCCCGGAGGGGATTTCCAGATTGTCGAGCGCGGGATTCCTGCGCCGGGTGCAGGACGTGCGCATCAAGGTCCAGGCCTGCGGCGTCTGCCACAGTGACGTCTTCACGAAAGAAGGTCAGTGGCCGGGGATCGAGTATCCCCGCGTGCCAGGCCATGAAGTCGTCGGCATCATCGACGAAGTGGGTGTCGGTGTCCCCGGCTGGAACAAAGGACAGCGCGTCGGTGTCGGCTGGCACGGTGGCCACGACGGCACATGCCTCGCGTGCCGGCGTGGAGACTTCCGCAATTGTTGGAACCGGAAAATTCCCGCATCAGCTATGACGGCGGATACCAGCAGTACATGGTCGCTCCCGTGGAGGCACTGGCGACGATACCGGAAACTCTCAATGACGCAGAAGCGGCGCCGCTGCTGTCGATGCCAGCGGCGTGGAGCTGCGCCGGAATCACGACCTTTGGTGCGCTGCGCTACAGCGGTGCGCTTCCCGGGGACCTCGTTGCGGTGCTGGGTGTTGGCGGTCTGGGGCACCTCGCCATTCAATTCGCGAACAAGTTCGGCTACAAGGTCGCAGCAATCGGGCGCGGGTCCGCGAACGCGGCGCTCGCCAAGAAGCTCGGTGCCAGCGTGTACATCGATAGCGCATCGGCCAACGCCGCACAGGCATTGCAGCAACTCGGCGGCGCACAGGTCATTCTTGCGACAGCCCCAAGCTCGAAAGCGATGTCAGAGGCGATCGACGGTCTCGCGCCGAACGGCAGGCTCATGGTGGTGGGTGTGGCGGCTGATCCCATTGAGGTCACACCGATACAGCTCATTACTGGAGTCCGAACCATCCAGGGTTGGGCCTCAGGAACACCGGCTGATTCCGAGGACACCCTGCGCTTCGCCGAACTGAGCGGCGTGCGTCCCATGGTCGAAACGTATCCGCTCGAAAGCGCCGCCGAAGCGTACGCGCGAATGATCGGCGGCACCGCACAGTTCCGCGTGGTTCTGACGATGTGAGGGTGACCTCGTGAGGGTGTCCTGCATGACGCTGGCGGGGGTCGTGATTGTTCTTGGCTCGTGTCACGTGGCGACTCATGCCCAACGAAAGGAACGTCCGGTGACACACCCGACGGTTTATCGCACGACGCAGATCGATGGGCTCTCCATCTTTTACCGGGAGGCCGGCTCGAAGGACGCGCCTGCGTTGCTTCTGCTGCACGGCCTGCCGTCCTCATCGCGCATGTTCGAGCCGCTCTTCGCACGGCTGTCCGATCAATATCACCTTGTCGCACCGGATTACCCCGGGTTCGGCCACAGCGACTGGCCGGATCCCAAGGCCTTCGCCTACACCTTCGACCACTACGCGGAAATCATCAACCACTTCACCGAGGCGCTCGGTCTCGAGCATTACACGCTGTATATGCAGGACTACGGCGGTCCGGTCGGTTTTCGGATGACTCTGACGCATCCGGACCGTGTCGATGCGTTGATCGTCCAGGACGCCGTTGCGCACAACGAAGGGCTCGGCGCGAACTGGAAGACGCGACGCGCGTTCTGGGCGGATCGCGCCGCTAACGAGGCCGCGCTTCGAACAAACCTCCTGTCGCTGGCGACGACGCGAACGCGTCACGTTGGGAGCGATCCGAACGTCGAGCGGTACGACCCGGATCTGTGGACGGATGAATTCGCGTTCCTCAGCCAGCCGCGTCAGGCGGACATTCAGAGCGACCTCTTCTACGACTATCGCACCAACGTCGACGCCTATCCAAAGTGGCAGGCCTGGATGCACGAGAGGCAGCCGCGTCTTCTCGTGATCTGGGGCAAGTACGACCTGTCGTTCGAGCTGTCCGAGCCGGAGGCTATCGGCGCGACGTCCGGAGCGCCGACGTGCACGTCCTCGACGCCGGGCATTTCGCGCTGGACACAGCGGCGGACGAAATCGCGATGCTCGTTCGCACCTTTCTCGCCTCTGCACTGCCGCTTTCCCGGAAAGGTGAGGTACTGAAGTGAAGCGCAGACACGGTACAGCGCTCTTACGGCGAACGCGGTTGGAGCGAAATGACATGGCTGGAGGAATCGATCATGACCGCCGGCGTTTTCTCGGGACCGCGGCGATGACGATCGCCGCCGCCCACCTCGGCATGATAAGCGCGGTGAACGCGCACGAAAGCGGGCCACGTGAGTTGGCGGCGATCGGCGGCGCAGCCGAGTGGCTCAATTCGCCACGCTTGACGCCGTCAAGCCTCGCCGGGAAAGTCGTGCTTGTCGACTTTTGGACCTATACCTGCATCAACTGGTTGCGCACGCTCCCGTACGTTCGTGCGTGGGCACAGAAATACAGGCAAGGGCTAGTGGTGATCGGCGTGCACACACCCGAGTTCGGATTCGAACAGAACGTCGACAACGTTCGTCGGGCCGTGCGGCAAATGAGGATCGAGTACCCGATCGCGATCGACAACGATTACGCAATCTGGCGCGCATTCAAGAACCAGTACTGGCCTGCCCTCTATTTCATCGATGCGCGCGGACAGGTTCGCCAGCATCATTTCGGCGAGGGCGGGTACGACCGGTCGGAGAGCGCCATTCAACGGTTGCTGGCCGAAGCGGGCTCCGCCGGCAGCGGCGAGGGTGTCGTGTCGGTCGATGCCAGCGGCGTGGAGGCGCCGGCCGATTGGGACAGCTTGCGATCGCCGGAGAATTACCTCGGCTACGAGCGCACTGACCATTTCGCGTCGCCCGGGGGTGGCGAGCTGGATCGGCGTCGTCTCTATGCTGCCCCTCGCCGCCTGGCGCTGAATGAATGGGCACTGGCTGGCGAATGGACGATGGGCAAACAGGCAACCGTCCTCAACAGTCCCAACGGCCGGATCGTGTACCGCTTTCACGCCCGCGACCTTCATCTCGTCATGGGGCCGCCGCGGCCAGGGATCTCGGTGCGGTTCCGCGTGTCGATTGACGGACAGCCGCCGGGTCCTGCTCACGGCCTCGACGTGGACGACGGCGGCAACGGCAGCGTGGTCGAACCGCGTTTATATCAGCTGATCCGACAGCCGAAGCCGATCGTCGATCGACAGTTCGAGATCGAGTTCCTCGATGCTGGGGTGGAGACGTTCGCCTTCACCTTCGGCTGACGCGCCGCCACAGCTGATCGAATCGAGTCGGAGAACGCAACATGGATGAGAAGATGAACCGCGATCGGCGCCGCTTTCTGGGTGCGGCTGCGATGACCATTGCCGCTGCGCGGTTCGGCGCGACTGACGCGGGAACCGCGCCGGCGAGCCAGACCAAGACGAGTGCGCCACACCCGGCTACGCCGGCTCCCTCATTCGGCGCGTTGAAGCAGATCGACGCCGGCGTCCTGAACATCGGATACGCCGACGTCGGTCCCACCGGCGGTCCTCCCGTGGTTCTTCTCCACGGCTGGCCCTACGACATCCACAGCTACGTCGATGTGGCCCCGTTGCTGGCATCGGCGGGCTACCGGGTGATCGTGCCGTATCTGCGAGGCTACGGTACGACACGCTTTCTTTCGAGCGACACATTCCGCAACGGTCAGCAGTCGGCCCTGGCGTCCGACGTCATCGCGCTGATGGATGCGCTCGCGATCGACAAGGCCATCGTCGCGGGTTTCGACTGGGGCGCGCGAACCGCCAACATCGTTGCGGCGCTGTGGCCAGGGCGCTGCAAGGGAATGGTTTCGGTGAGCGGCTATCTGATCGGCAGCCGCGAGGCGAACAAGATGCCGCTGCCGCCAAAGGCCGAGCTCGACTGGTGGTACCAGTACTACTTCGCGACCGACCGAGGCCGCGCGGGGTACGACAAATACCGTCACGAGTTTGCGAAGCTCATTGGCAGACCGCGTCGCCGAAGTGGCGTTTCGACGACGCGACGTTCGATCGGAGCGCGAAGGCGTTCGACAACCCGGATCACGTGAGCATCGTCATCCACAACTACCGCTGGCGGCTCGGACTGGCCGAAGGCGAATCGAAGCTTGACGATCTGGAGAGGCAGCTGGCGGCGGGTCCCGTCATCACGGTGCCCACAATCACGCTCGAGGGTGATGCCAATGGTGCGCCACACCCGGATCCTGGTTCGTATGCGAAGAAATTCTCCGGCAAGTACACGCACCGCCTCCTGAATGGCGGCATTGGGCACAACCTGCCGCAGGAAGCCCCACAGGCGTTTGCCGACGCCGTCATCGAGGTCGATCGCTTGTGACGTCGCTGGATCGCGAGGCGCTGAGCCCGTGCCTGCAGCTACACTGTTGTTCTGTGGCTGGTTGTCATGGACACACCTGATCCCGCGCCGACGCCTCTCGCTGACACCGGCTCTTCGACTGATCCTGCCTTTCCGACGCTCACACCGCAGTAAGTGTCGCGGATTGCGGCCCACGCACATCGTCGGCCGACCGCGCGCGACGAGGTACTGGTCGAGGCGGGCGACAAGGCGGTGCCACTCTTTGTCGTCCTGAGTGGCGAAGTCCAGGCTCTGCGGCCGACCGACACGGCAGAGACGCTGATCGTGAGCCACCACGCCGGGCAATTTTCCGGCGAAGGCAACATGATCAGCGGGCGCCGCGCGATCGCACGTCTGCGCGTCAGCGAGCCTGGCGAAGTGCTCCAACTCGATCGCGAGCAACTGCTCGCCCTCATTCAGACCGACGCTGAGTTGAGTGAGATTCTGATGCGGGCGTTCATCCAGCGTCGGCTACGGCTGATTGCGCGCGATCTGGGTGACGTCGTCGTGCTTGGCTCTGCGCATAGCTCGGGAACGCTTCGCGTGAAGGAATTCCTGACGCGGAACGGCCATCCATTTCATTACCTCGATCTCGATCGCGATCGCGACGCGCAGGAATTGCTCGACCGGTTTGAGGTCGGTGTCGCTGACATCCCGGTCGTGATCTGCCGCGGGGATGCCGTCCTGCGAAATCCGACCATTTCGCAGATTGCCGACTGCCTCGGGTTCAATGAGGACATCGATCACACTCGCGTCAGTGATCTCGTGATCGTCGGCGCCGGGCCAGCTGGACTTGCCGCTGCGGTATACGGTGCGTCCGAAGGGCTCGATGTCCTCGTGCTCGAATCGAACCTGCCTGGCGGCCAGGCCGGGTCCAGCTCACGCATCGAGAACTATTTAGGATTTCCGACCGGCATCTCGGGGCTCGAACTGACGGGCCGCGCGTACGCACAGGCGCTGAAATTTGGCGCGCACGTTGTGGTGGCCAAGGGCGCGACACGGTTGGCCTGCGACGGTCTGCGGCCCATGGTGGTCATTGACGACGGACCTGGAATCCCAGCGCGCGCGGTGATCATCGCGACCGGGGCGGAGTACCGCAAACCAGCGCTCGACAACCTGTCAGCGTTCGAGGGTGCCGGTGTCTACTACGGCGCGACGCCGATGGAGGCCCAGCTCTGCGTCGGCGAGGAAGTGGTGGTGGTTGGGGGCGGCAATGCTGCCGGACAGGCGGCCGTGTTTCTCGCGTCGATGGCGCGCCGAGTCCACGTGTTGGCCCGCGGACCTCGCCTTGCTGACACGATGTCACGATATCTCGTTCGCCGTATCGAGGAGAATCCGGCGATCGACCTCCGCACACGCACACAGCTCGTCGCGTTGGAGGGGAACAAGAGGCTCGAACGGATCCGATGGCGCGACGACCAGACCGGCGAGATCGACAGTCATGACATCGGTCACGTCTTCATCATGACGGGCGCGGTTCCCAATACCGGATGGCTGGATGGCTGCATCGTCCTCGACGACAAGGGCTTCGTGAAAACGGGGCCGGATCTCTCGTCCGACGAGCTCGCGAAAGCGAAGTGGCCGCTGGCCCGACCGCCGTATCTGCTCGAAACCAGCCGGCCCGGCATCTTTGCAGTCGGAGACGTGCGCAGCGGCAACGTCAAGCGAGTCGCCTCTGCCGTCGGCGAAGGCGCGATTGCTGTCACGTTTGTGCATCAGGTGCTTCGCTAGTAACGCACACCCATGGCCCGATCGGCCTTGTACCCGCATTGACGTGGTTCGGATTTCAAGTTGCGTCGACACACATCGACGAACATCGCGTAATCGCCAGAACGGAAGGCTACTCTGCAATCGACGAGTCAGTCGCGCGATCGTTTTCGTTGCGTCCTCGTCTGCAGCGGGGAGGCCCGAGTGAGGTGACCCGAGCACCGGCCTTTCCGTGACGGTCATCGTCGCTGACCTCACCAGCGGTGATGACCTCGGTCGCCATTCCGTCGCTGCCCGATCTCGGCGAGTGGGACGCGTACGGGGCTCCGTCAGAACTTGATGCCGAAGCACCCGATGCGAAAGCGAGTCGCGTTGACACAAACAACTTTGTATCGTAAAGTCGTTCCCAGGCGTTCGCTCCTCGTAGGCGCAGGCGAGCTCTGCCAGCGCGCCGCGCGCGAGCCACGCGACCGGAGCGAGCCGACACAGCGGGGAGCGAGGGCGCGTGTAGGGGAGTCCGAGGGGCGAAGCCCCTCGGAGAGAAATGAAAAGTCGGACGCAGACCTGGCTCGCGCTGATCGTCGTGGCCGTCGGCCTGCTACTCGCGGCGATTCTCGGGCTTTTTGCGTACATGAGCGCCACTGCGACGCCCCTGCACCCGAAGCCGCAGGACGTGCCGTCCGTGACGCGTTCGGCCCCGTTGCCAAAGTGGGCCGACGCCGTGGAGCAGGGGCGTCAGATCGTCCGTGCAGGTCTCACCGAGCAGAATCTGCCGGGGATATCGGTGGCGGTCGGTGTCGGTGGCGACATCGTGTGGGCCGAAGGCTTTGGCTTCGCCGATCTCGAGAACCGCGTGCCTGTCGCGCCAGAGACACGGTTCAGGATCGGCACCGCCTCCACGGCGCTCACTTCGGCCGCCGTCGGACTGCTGCTGGAGAAAGACCGGCTGAACCTCGACGAGAAGATCCAGACGTACGTCCCTGAATTCCCGGAGAAACAATGGCCCGTGACACTGCGCCAGTTGATGGGGCATCTGGCCGGCGTCAGGAATGACGGCGGTGACGAGGGACCGCTGCTGTCGGCGCGCTGCGAGCGGACGGTCGAAGGGCTGCAGCACTTTGCGGAGCGTTCGCTGCTGTTCGAGCCGGGGACCCAGTACCGCTATTCGAGCTACGGCTGGATCCTGATGAGCGCGGCCGTCGAAGCCGCCGCGGACGAGCCGTTCTTCACGTTCATGCGGAAGCAGATCTTCGAGCCGCTGGGCATGGACGACACGAGGGCCGACTCCGCGACGGAGCCGATCCCGGATCGGGCGACGTTCTACTTCCCGAGGTTCGCGGCGGATCCCCGCTACGGCCTGCACCTGATGCGCGAGATCGACTATTCCTGCTACGCGGGATCCAGCGCATTCCTGTCCACCCCGTCCGACCTGGTGCGCTTCGCTATCGCGATCAACAGCGGCAAGCTGCTGCAACCCGCCACGGTGCAATTACTCCAGACGTCACAGCGACTGGCCTCGGGGCAGGAGACGGGCTACGGTCTTGGCTGGGACCTCGAGCCCGTCGCGCTTGCGGGTGAACAAACGCGCCTGGTCGGCCACGACGGGGAGTCGCTGGGCGGGATGGTGGCGTCTTTCATGACGTTCCCCGAGCACGGGATCGTCGTGTCCGTGACGTCGAACATCTCGTACGCGGACACGTACTCTCTTGGGGTGAGCATCGCGCAGGCTTTCGCGGAACCGCGGAGAAGTCCAGCACGCAAGTGATGCCTTGTCCGCCGAAGCGCGGAGCGCAAAGGCGGAGCCGAACGCGGTCACCCGGCCGAGCGCTTGTCGGGCTCGGCGACCGAACAGGATGAGGCCGGACACGATCTGACCTATCAACCCGACCTACGAGCGGATCGCCTTCGCAGCGGTGGTTGGCACGGACGAGGATCAGATCGCCGTTGCGCCGCGCCATGCCGTGGGACCCGGGACGCTGGAATGAAGCTCCGGGCAAAGACGTTAGTCATCCAAGCTGCCCATGGTCAAATTGACGGTAGTTCCCGTCATCCCGCTTGCCTTATCGGAAGACATGAAGACCGCCACGTTAGCCATCTCCGCGACCGTCATAAGCCGTCGCGCGTGGGTTCTGCTTGCGAGCAACTCTTGCCACTGTTCCCAGGTCATTCCCGATGCCTTGGCGCGAGGCTCGAAGGCTTCCTTGAGCGTGCGTGTCTCCGGCATGCCCTGTGGTCGCAGACCGACCACGCGAATGCCCTGAGGTGCGAGCTCGGCGGATAGGTCTCGAGTGAGTGCCTCCTTGGCAGCCATCGCCGGACCGTAGCCTCCTACTAATGGGATGCCCGTCCGCGAGTGGAGTGCGGTGACGGTCATGATCACCCCCGATTTATTCGGAACCATGCGCCTTGCGGCCAGGCGCGCGGTCAGAAAGTACGATCTCGTATAGGTCGCGATCGGCAGGGAGAACTGCTCGACATCCATCTCGACCAGAGGCACACCCAGAATCTTCGTATTCGGGATCCCGACCGCGTTGAGCGAAATGTCAACGCGGCCCGCCTTGTCGATCACGGACTGTAGATGCTTGTCCACGGCGGCTCGTCGAGAGCGTCGACCTCCGCCGCCTCGGCGGATCCGCCGGCGGAATCAACGTCCTTGGCGACAGCGTCGACGGGGGCCCGGTGCCGCCCGGTGAGAAAAAGCTTGGCGCCCTCTCGCGCAAAGGCGCGTGCGACAGCGCCGCCGATTGCGCCTCCGGCTCCGTAGATCACCGCAACCTTGTTCTGTAGCATCATCTCTGGTTTCCTTGTTCTGCCCGGGTGGTTACACATGCCCACCGCATGAGTCAGACCGGCGGCTGAACTCATCGGTGCTTGGCTGCTTTTTTGCCGTCCGTCGCCGCCCGGATCGTCCGAGCCGTCAAAGATGCAGACACCAAGGCGTCGAGAAAGTGGGCGGCGCATTCTCCGCCCGCCTTCGCGCTGCGCGCTACGGTGGGCAAGCCCAGTTCACGGTTCGGCCGGTGTCTATACTGGAGAGAGCGAGGCGTGGGAGGAGTGACAACCGACCTGGTCACCAGGGCCCGGGCCGGGGACGGCGAGGCGTTCCGAGAGCTGACCGAGCCGCACCGTCGAGAGCTACAAGTGCACTGCTACCGGATGCTTGGATCCTTCCAGGACGCCGAGGACGCCCTACAGGACACGCTGCTGGCCGCGTGGCAAGGCCTTGGAGGGTTTGAGGGACGCGCCTCGATCCGCACATGGCTCTACCGGATCGCTACCAACCGGTGCCTCAACACGCTTCGCTCGGCCAGCCGACGCGCGGCCAAGGAGTGGGACGTGCCCGATGTTGAACCGCCCGAGCCGACTCGGCTCGGCGAGGTCGTGTGGCTCGAGCCATATCCCGACGCCCTCCTCGAGGGGGCGATCAAGATTCCGCTCGGCCCAGAGGCACGTTACCAACAAACCGAAGCCATCTCCCTGGCCTTCGTGACCGCGCTGCAGGTCCTGCCCGCTCGCCAGCGCGCCGTGCTGATCTTGCGCGAGGTACTCGGATACCACGCCAACGAGGTGGCCGCCATGCTCGACTCGACCGTCGAATCGGTCAACAGCGCCCTCAAGCGGGCCCGCGCCAGCCTGCGGCGCCGCCTGTCGCCGACAGGCGAGGGCGAACCGCCTCCTGCTCCCGACTCACCCGCCGAGCAGACGCTCGTGGCAAAGTTCGTCCGCGCGTACGAGTCCGCCGATGTCGACGCGCTGGTCGCCTTGCTCACCGACGATGTCTTCATCTCCATGCCACCGATTCCCCTCGAATACCAAGGCCGCGACGTCGTGGCCCGCCTCTTCGCCAGCATCTTCCGCTCGGGCAGGAGGGTTGAACTCGTGCCGACGCGAGCCAATGGTCAGCCAGCGTTCGGGGCCTACCTTCGCGCCTCCACCGGCATCCGCCATGGAACCGGCCTGTTCGTCCTCACCCTCACCGGCGACCGGATCTGTGCCGCGACCCGCTTCGACAACAGCGTGCTCCCATGGTTCGGACTGCCGCGATCGCTCCCTGACCGATAAGCGGAGGCTATTTTGTCGTCAACGCGGCCGCCAGGAATCGGAGTTCGGATTCCACATCCGCCGGATCGGCTACGGTCTCCGCAATCTCCTGCCGGAACAACTCGCGGTAGCGCTTGCGGAGTCGGTGAATCGCCACCTTCAGCGCTCCCTCGGATGT
>Ga0184612_10000060_pt1 | contig 48377 bp, 82 predicted proteins | sample PLM3_60_coex_FD_133163 | JGI IMG/M metagenome (GOLD analysis project Ga0184612, IMG submission 133163) | Groundwater sediment microbial communities from an aquifer in East River, Colorado, USA - PLM3_60_coex | ecosystem: Environmental > Terrestrial > Soil > Riparian zone | place: USA: East... | reverse complement strand
GTGCCCATCCTCGGCCGCTTGCAGCCGGCCAGCCAGGTCGTCCTCGTGCCAGCGGGTCTGGATCAGCACCACCGGCGCACCGGGTGCGAGACGCGGCCCGCCGACGTCGGTCCACCAGTCGCCAGCGCGATCGCGGTACACCTGCGAGTCGGCCTGCTCGCGGTCCTTGATCGGGTCGTCGATGATCAGGACGTCGACCGGGCGACCCGTGATGGCACCGCCGATGCCGGCCGAGTACACGCCGCCGATGTGCCCGTCGAGTTCCCACTCGTGCTGGGCGGCCAGGTCCTCGCGGATCCGCAGCCCGAGCTCGGGATGGTTGACGATCTGGTCGCGGACGGCGCGGCCCCACCGGCGGGCGACGCCGAGCTCGTAGGAGACGATCGCGATCCGCAGGTCGAGGTTGTGCTGCAGCAGCCACAGTGGGAACCAGCGCGAGACCCGCTGGCTCTTGCCCTCCTGCGGGGGCATGGAGATGATCAGCCGGCCGTCGGGTGTTCCCGTGACGTCGACGAGCGCCTGGTCGATGAGCTCGAGCGCTGGCGTCTGCCGGATGCGCGGGTCGAGGTCGACGGCCATCGCGCCGGGTGTCGGCCAGCGGCGGATGGGCGGTTCGAAGCTGCGGGCTGCCGGCTCAGCCCAGGCCGGTGCGCTCATCGACCCGGAGGGTCATGGCTGGCTCACTTGCAGCCGGGCTCGTCCGTGGTTTGCCCCGGTGGGTGGCACTTGGCGCCGGCGTCGTGTGGCTGGTTGTTGCCTTGCCCGTTGCCAGCACCTGGCCCGAACGAGGGATCGGCGGTTGCGAGGGTGGCACCGCTGAGGAGCAGGCCGGCGGTGAGGGCGAGAGTCGCAAGGGTGCGCTTCATATGGATGCCTCCGGGCATGACAAAGCCCGGCGCGATGGCCGGGCAGCGGGCATAGTCCGCCTGCGGCAAAGCGTGATTCAAACAGGCCACCAATGTCAAGAATCCCGAGGCCGTCCGCGCGGCTCGCGGCGTGTCGCACTCTCCACCTCGAGCACCGCACGCTCCGACAACAGCATCAGCTCGCCCTGCCAGACAGGCTCGATCCGGTAACGCCGCATCCAAGTGCGCACCGTGCGCGGCGCCACGCCAGCAATATCGGCGGCCTCGGCCACAGTGACCAACCCGAGATCGTTGACGGTCATCTCAGCCACCCACGACCACCGCCCCAACTTTCGGCTTGGGCCTGCCATGAGCGTACGCAGCCGCCAACCGGTCGTAGTCCTCCCACGTCCACCGCGAGTCGCAGGCCCGGCAGTACACCGTCTCCGACCCGTCGTCACGCCTGAGTGCTTTCTTGTCGCACTGGAGGCATGGCAGCGGTAGATGGTGCACCACCCGATCCCGCCCCGTCGCCCCGACCGCGCGCCTCGCCAGGTTCAGGGTCTGCCGGCCGGAGTCGAGCGCCATCGGCGAGGACAACAGCGGCGTGAGCCACGTGTCCAGGTAGCGCACCGCGGCGGTCAACTTACGCCGCGCGGTCGGATCCTTGAGCACCGGCCCGAGCGCGACCAGCCTCGCCGGGCGGTTCAGGTCGGTGACCTTCGTGAACAAGGCGGCTCGGACCAGCTTCGGCGTCTCATACACCTGCCCCAGATGCGCCCGCAACAGATCCTCCCAGCGCAGCGCCCACCGCACGATCTCGTCCGCCACATCCCACGCCGGACTGCCGGACGGGGACCCGTCGCGGGTGGCGAACCGGCCCTCCGTCTCAGCGGTCTGCGCCAGCTTCCCGCCGGGCATCGAGGCGGCGTAGGCCGCGAGCTCGGGCAACCGGCCGAGGGCATCACGGATGGCGGTCTGGCAGTTGCGGCACCACACCGGCGCACCCGGTATCGGCTCAATCTCGTGCGGCTTGACCCGGTAGCCCTTGGCGAGCGCCTCGGCTGCTCGCTTCTCGGCCTGCCGCCACAAGCGGTTGCAATCGCCGGGGCACGGCGGACTGTCGGCGTCGTGCACCGTCGCGACAGCGTCGACACGGTCCGGCGGATCGGGCCCGGTCGGGTCGGAGTGCACCCAGTACCGCTCACGCTTCGCCATCGGCCACCTCGCGGTCTCGCATCTGCATGAACACCAGCCGCTCCTCGAGCAGCTCATCGACCCGCATCGACAGCCGCCGCCAGTCATCCCGCGCCAGCTGCTCCGCCACATGGGCATCCCGCCGCCGGCCGATCACGACGCGGCCTCCGCCGTCAACGCCCGCAACTCCCGCGGCACGATCTCAGCCACCAACCGTGGCCACTCCTCCACCAGTTGGTCAGCCATGCCGAGCCGCACCAACGCCTCGTACAGCGCATCCAGTGCACGCCTAAGCACATCCGCGACCAGAGCGCCCTCCTGCTCCGCAAGCCTGACCATCCGTTCCTCGATCCCGGCCGTAATCGCCTCACGACACACCCGCACCAAATGAGCACGTTCGTCCTGCCAAAACTGCACCCACACATTCCGCTCAGCGGCGTACTTCGTGTCCGTTCCGGGATGCTCACCCGAGCTCTTGTGGACCTCCTCGGTCTTTCCCCACACCATTTCCTTGTCATTCAATGCCCGGACCTTCTCGTCCAGCCAAGCCACAACACCGGCAGTGCGGTAAATCTCCTCCAATAGAGCTGTGACCGGGTCAACCTTGCGACTCAGATCCAGTCGGCCAACAGCCGCCCGCGCATTCTGCTCCTTTATTCGGCGCTCTCGAGCACGTTCAACCTGCGGCGCGTGGCCGCCGTGACGCGGACACACCGGAGCGCCTGTCCGTGGCCAGCGCATGCACGGCTCGCCTCTTTGGTTGTGGCCGCGGCATCTTGGATGGGGTTGGTTGCAGCGCTGGCAGTCGATGGGGTTGGTCATGGTCGGCCGCCTTCGCAGTTGAGGTCGTGGGCTTGGCTGTCGAGGGCCCATCCGCAGTCGGGGCAGGGTGCGATGCCTTGGAAGTTGCCGGGTTGGAAGGGTGGGCATTGTCCTTCGAACTCGGGTGTCCAGGGTTCGCCGTGCAGGGTTGGTGATGGTCCTGCGATGGGGTCGCCGACAGGGTTTATTGTCTCGCGCGTAGGCGCGTGGGCTTGCTCCCACTGAGCCAGCTGAGCCGACTGCTCGTTGTGGGCGGTTGGGGTGTAGGGGTTTGAATCGGTCGATATACCCTGTCCGCTTTGTCTATTCGGCTCAGCTGGCTCACCCGGAGGACCCCCTGCGCGCGCGAGCCCTTTAGACAAATCGGACACCACCCAGTACGACCTCCGCGGGAACCCTTCGAACTCGACCTGGACGCGTAGAACCTGCCGTGCTCGCTTGACGGTGGCGATGGCGTGGCCGGCCTTCTCGGCGGCTCGCTTGATGTCCTCGCTGGGGACCCTGGGGCCGTGGGCGTACATGTAGTCGGAGAGCCAGTCGCGGGCTTCGCTGACGGCGCTGCGGATGGTGGGGTCTTCGGTGGCGCGGCGGATGGCCTCTCCGATGGTGCCGTCGACGTCGGCGCCCCAGATGAGTTGTCCGGTGTCGCCGGGGCCGTCGTCGGTGTCGTAGGTCCAGCGGGTGATGGTGAATGAGAGGACGGGGAGGTCGATTCGGCCGAGGTTGTTTTTGGGGGTTCCGAATAGGCGCCGTGTTTCGGTTTCGTCGTCGGGGTCTTTGATGATGGTGTGTACTGATCGGGCGACGGCGGTGAATGCTTTGGATGCCATGACCAGGGATAGCGGGTCGGAGCTGCCGGATTTGTTGTGGTGGATGAGTCCGACGATGGCCATGTCAACGTCGTCGGCGACACCGACGAGTGGCTCGAGGGCGCGGCGGACTTCGCCGTCCTTGTGTGTGTCGAGGGCTTCGGATAGGCGGGACATGAGCGGGTCGAGGATGAGTAGGGCGGCGCCGGTGTCGGTGGCTGCCTGCCGTAGGTCGGCAAGGTCGCGGGGGAGGGACAGGCCGATGGTGATGTCGTCGAAGCGTTTGACTTCGACGCGGTAGACGAGTGTCAGGTCGGCACCGGTGGCCATGAGCCGGGGGACGATGGTGTGTTCCCAAGAGTCTTCGGTGGCGCAGACGAGGACCGCGCGAGGGGTTCCGTGGTCCTCGCCGGGGAGCTCGCCGCGGGTGATGCGGGCGGCGAGCCAGTAGGCCATCGTCGACTTGCCGAGGCCTTCCGGGCCGGCAAGTAGGGCGAGGGTGCCGCGGGCGATGCGCTCGTCCCAGCACCAGTGGACGCGGCGTGGGCGGATGGTGGAGGCGGGGGTGAGGACGAGGCGCCGGTCGGGCCTTTCGTCGTCTGCTGGCGCCGTGTCGAGCGGGTCGCTGCCAGCTGGTGGGGTGGCGTCGGTGAAGTCGTCGAGGCTGTGTCCGCCGGTCAGGTGGTCGTGGGGGTCCTTGCCGGCGGCGGGCTGGACGGTTCGGACGGAGGTGGCGGTCCGGGATAGTGCGGCGGCGACGGTCTGGGCGTGGGTGTAGCCGGCTTGGTCGCGGTCGGCGATGATGATCACGTGGGCGCCGCGGAGGGTGTCGGTGTAGTCCGAGCGCCATTTGCCGGCGCCGCCGGGGTTGGTGGTGGCTGTGCCGCCAGCGGCTTCGATGGCGTGGACGTCTTTCTCGCCTTCGACGAGGTAGATCGTTTCGCCGTTGGCGACGGCGTCGAGGATCTTGGGGAGTCGGTAGAGGACGCGGCGGGTGCGGTCGAGGCGCCAGATCCAGCTGCCTTTGCCGTCGGGGCGGCGTTGCCGGAAGGACTTGGGTGTGAGGCGTACGACCTGGTAGAGCAGCTCCCCGGCCTCGTCGGTGTAGTCGTAGGTGGCGACGATGTTCGGGCGCGAGCTCGTGCCCGGGTCGCGGGGTTGGTCGAAGAGGTCGGCCATGGTCATGTTGATGGCGGCGACGACGTCTTCGGTGTCGCAGCCGGCTTGGCAGCGTAGGAGGACTCGGCCGTCGCCGTTGGTGACGGAGAGGCTGGGGTTGTGGTCGTCGTGGGCTGGGCAGCGTGTGGTCCATCCGGTGCCGGTTCGGCGTGGGGCGAAGCCGCTGTGGGCGGCGAGGGCGTCGAGGACCCGTTCGACGGCGGTCATGGCATCACGTCGCCTTGCCCCCGGCCGGGGTCGGTCGGGGGCTGCCGGGTGGTGCGTGCCGCCAAGGCGGGCTCCTCGAGGTGCTAGAGGTCGATTGCGAGCTGCTCCTGGTCTCCGGTCGGGGTGGGCTGGTCGGGTAGTCGTTCGGCGTGGGCTGGCTGGTCGCCGGCGTTGCGGCTGGTGCGCGCTTCGACATGCGGGCGGTGCGCGTGGCAGGTGAGGGCGGCTGCGTACCGGCCGGGTGCGATGCCTGGGGTGCCGGCGTCGATAGCCCAGACGGCAGGGCTACGGCAGGTGCGCCACGTGCAGCGCGGGACCAGCGTTGTCGGCATAGCGCGGTCTCCTCGGTGGTGTGGCCCCGGCCCGGGGGACGATCGGGCCGGAGCCTGCTCGGTCAGCCGGTGGGGAGGCCTTGCCAGACGTGCCGGTCGGCGTCCTTGGCGACGGTGTCGACGACGTCGGTGAACGCGTTACGCAGCACGTCGTCCGGGCGTTCGAGGGCGTAGCCGATGCGCAGCGTCCCGTCGGTGATGCGGTAGCGAAGCCGCGCCTGCAGCTTGTAGAACGGGGAGCCTTCGTAGGGCTGCAGGGCGACCTCGAACTTCTCGGGGATGGCGAGCTCCCCGCGGGGGCCCGCCTTGGCGTCGATCTCCTCGTGGTAGCGCAACTGCACCTGCCCGGACGAGAGCCGTTGGGAGGAGTCGAAGGCGACGCGCCGGTTGGCGGTGAAGGATTGGGCGATCTCGAGCATGTCGGCGGCCGTGGGGGTGACGATGTCGACGGCGCGGTCTTCGAGGTGTTCGGCGAACTCGACCTGGCCGCTGAGTTTCCCGTCTCGGGCGAGCCAGGCGACCCAGGCGGGGGTCTTGTGCAGGGTCAGCTGGGCCCGGTGATCGGACCAGCCGGCGTCGCCTTCGTCCAGGACGAGATCGTTCTCGTTGCGGCTGGGCTGATGAGCGTTGACGACGGCGACGATCCGCGAGCTGGTGACGTCGGCCCACAGTTCGGTCTCCGGGAGGCCGTGCTTGGCGAGGTAGGCGACGAGGGTGGAGGCGGTGTGCACGGTGACGGTGCCTGCCTTGCGGCGTGGCCGGTCGCGGAACTCGTCGAGGTGTTCCTCGAGGTCGATGACCCGATGGACGGCGCCGGCCGGGGTGATTACGGAGAAGAAGCGGCCTTCGTCGCCGAGGGGTTGTGGTTCGGCGAGTGCGGTGCCGGCGTCGAGGGCGGCCTGGACGTCGGAGGGCAGCGACTGCAGCTCTGCGGGTTCGGTCATGGTCTGGTGGTCCTTCCTGATTCCGGGGTCCGGAATCGGTGGGTGGATCAGCGGGCGTCGCGGGCGTCGACGTCGCGCGGTGGTACCTCGCGGAGGCTGTCGAAGGCGAGCTGACGGGGGTCGTTGCGGACGAGGTTGTGCTGGTCGTCGGCGTAGAAGATCGACCCGGGCCGGTCGTGTTCGGGGAGCTTGAGGCGGATCTCGTCGGACACCGAGAGGGGCCTGGTTGTCGCCCTTGAGGGGTTCGATGATCACGGTGTAGGTGAGGGTGCCTTTCTTGCCGGTGTCTTGGACGCGGGCGACGAGGTCGCGTAGGCCGTCGGAGAGTTCGTCGTGGGAGCGGCCGCGGGCGGCTTCTCGGAGGAAGTCGGCGAAGGGTCGCACCTGGGGTGCGGGGTCGGGGTCGGGCATGGCGGGTCTCCTGTCTAGGCGGCGGTGCGTGCTCGGGCTTGGGTGAACCGTTCGGCCAGGTCTGGCTGCTGGTGGCGCCGCAGGTGGATGTAGAGGCTGTTTCTGGTGATGCCGAGTCGGGTGAGGATCAGCTCGGGGTGCTCACCGGTGTCCAGCAGCCAGCCGAGGTCTTCACAGGTGGGGCAGTCGGCGGGGTTGTCTGCGCGTTCCGGTGGGCCGGCGAGGGGGTCACCGTGGCGGCGCCACCGGCTGAAGTGGAGTTGGCAGTAGCCGCGGCCGTGCAGCGGCCGGTCGCAGCCTTCGACGGAGCAGCCCTGGCGGCTCACAAGGTCTCCTCGGGTCGCTGGCCGGTGAGCAGTGCCACCAGGTCATCGACGGTGCAGGTGACCCACTGGTCGCCGGCTGCGCCCTTGCCGTGCCGTTTGTGGACGACGAGCGCTACGAGGGCGTCGTCGTTGCCGCGTTCGGTCTCGGCCTCGGTTGCCCAACCGGCGAGGTCGACGCGGGCGGCGTTCTTGATCTCGACGACGACCCGCTCGCCACGGACGCGCACGCCGGACAGGTCGCCGCGGTCCTTGGTGCCGTTGCGGGTGCGACGTTCGATCCGGTCGTCGACGTGGGCGGCGAGGTATCCGGCAATCAGGGTTTCGAGCTCGGTCCCAGCTTTCTTCGCGGAGGCGCGGCTGCGGGGGCGGCTCATGGCAGCACCCCGGCCGGAAACAGCGGATCCATCTGCGCGGCCAGCGCCGCTGCCCGGGTGGCTTGCGCGGTCTGGGCGTGGTGGTCGCGGTCGTAATGCAGATGGCAGCCCTGGCACATGGTGCGCAGGTTCGCGTCGTCGCAGTGCTCGGGGGTGTGGTCGAGGTGGGCGACGGTGAGCACCACTCGGGAGCCGGTGCCGTAGGCGGGTTGGTGGTGCCGGTTCGGGCACCGTCCGGTGTGGGTACCCCGGCCGCATTCGCCGCGGCATTCGCAGCGTCCGCCGGCGCGGCCGAAGCGGATCCGGCGGCTGATCTCGGGCCAGTCGGCCGGGTAACGGTCGCGGTTCTCGGGCCGGATCGGGCTCATGGCCGCTTCGCAGGCGCGGCTCGCTGATCGTTTTTCAGCCGCAACGCCGCCCAGCCGCCGCACATATCGGCCGGGGTCCCGTCCGCCCGGTACGGCGTCCCGCCGATGATCGGCGGGTCATAGGCGAGCTCACTGCCCGGGACCGTGACGCCCGACGGGTGCTCGAACCGGACCGGCCGACGGATGCCCTGGTGACACCAGAAGGGGTCGCCACCGTCGACCAGCGAGCGCAGCGCCTCCTCGGTGCCTGCCGCCCTCGGGTCGCCGGAGCGTTCCGGGGAGCCGGGCCGGTAGGCGCAGTCGTGGCACATGGACGGCCGCACGCCGGCTGGCAGCTCGGGTTGGGGCTCGGCCTGTTCGAGGTCGTACACCGGTTCCCAGCAGGTGCAGCGGTCGGGTCCGAACATGGCGCTCCCGATGCAGCACAGGCCGCTGGTGGGGGTCTCCGGCCAGTCGGCGCCGGTCGTGCCGCATATGAACGGTCCGAGGCTGCTCATCGGCGTCCCCGCCGTCCCTTCGGTGTGCGCTCGACGTGCACGATGAGCGGCCCGCGGTCCGGCTCGGTGTGCCACGGCGCGGACGACTTCTTCGGTTCGTGGTTGGGTCGCGGGCCGTCGCCGCGGGGCAGGTCGAGCTGCTGGGGGCCGTAGAGGTAGCCGGTGCCGCACCGGTTGTTGTCAGCCATCACGTCACCTCGGCGTGCTCGTCGAGGATCCGCTTGGCGTCCTGCAGGCGCTGGAAGTCACCGTTGCTGCCGCCGACGTCGGGATGAAGCTTGCGGGCCGCGAGCCGGTAGAGGTCTGCACTCAGTGCAGGCATCGCCAGGAGGGATTCGACTTTCAGCGGCGCCGAATTCGAATGCTCGATGAGGAACTGGGCGGCGTCCTCGACAGTCATCGCAGGCATGGCGGTCGGTCCGGCGCCGATGGCTTTCCACCCGGTGTACTGCTCGCCGCGCTTCGTGACGCCGTACCGGTCGACCGCGCGCAGCGCTTCGAGGCCGAGGGCGATTGAGCGGATGTTGTGCTGCCAGAACTGGCAGCTGTCGGTGGCGTAGATCAGCGGCCCGTGCTTCGAGTCGAAGGCGACCCGGACGCCGGGGTGGGAGGGTTGGCGGGCGTTGGCGCGGGGCATGCCGTCGAGGCGGATGTCGCCTTCGGTGAAGTCGGCCTGGATGACGATGTTGCGGGCGTCGAGGTAGCCGAGTTCCCGTTCGAGGAGGTTCAGGGTGGACTGCCAGCCGGCGCGGAACTGGTAGCGGCTGCGTCGTTCCCAGCTCGGGGTTGGCTTCTCGGTCCAGGTGCCGAGGGGGCGGAAGGTGTAGTTCATCGGGCGTGCTCCTCGCCGCGAAGATGCGCCGACGTTCTGATCAGCGAGGTCCGCCACGGCTCCACGGCGCCGGACTGCGCCGGTTCGGCTGGCAGAATCTCGGCGAGAACCGCCCGGGCGCTCAGTCTGCCGAGCTCGCGAGCGGCATCGTCGTTAGGCAGGATGACTTGTTCCTCGACGTTGATCGGGCGCAGGAACCGCCATGTCTGTGGCTTGCTCGGTTGTGGTCGCCGAGTGGGGTCGAGCGCGATGAGCAGGATCTCGTGAGTTGCTCCGGGGACCCGGATCACCGCGGGCTTGACGCCAGGGATTGGCCGCAAATGGATCACATAGAGCACGTACCGGTCCCAGGCGGCCGACTGGCCTGGGCAGTTGAGGAACCACGTCGCCAGGCTGGCCTGCCAGTCGGGCTTGGCGTACCTGCCGCTGGTGATGACCTCATGGGCGTGCCCTGCGGGTCCGCGCAGCTGTTCACCGAGGGTGACCTTCACCGGGTCTCCTCCTCGGGGTGGACGATGCGGTCGACCTGGGCGATGGCTTCGGCTTGGGTGGGTGCGGTGCCGGTGCGTAGCCGGAGCCAGCCGCGTCGGATGCCGTACGCCCAGAGGCCGTTGTGGATGCGGCGGACGTAGCCGCGGCCGGTGGCGAGGATGAGCAGGGCAGCGATGACGATGGCGGCCGCGATCGCGGGCCAGGCCTGTATGGCGCGCTCGGCGAGGGTCACCGGTCCGCCCCTTCCGGCTGGCTGGTCTGGCTGGTGATGTGCCAGCCGCCGCAGGGTGGGCACCAGTAGATGCGCAGCGGGCCGGCATCTTGGTTGCGGCGGCCGACAGTGCGGGCGGCGCGCCGGTAGCTCGTGTAGAGCGTCTTGGAGCGCTGGCAGCCAGGTGCGCGGCGGACGATCCTCACCAGGCTCACCCCTGCATCCATGGCAGGTTCCACGGGCCGTGTTCGCCGAGGTGGCAGGCGCACTGGCAGGGGCCGCCGACGCAGGAGCGGTGCTTGAAGCCGTCGCGGCAGTCGGGGTCGAGCAGCTTGCCTTCGTTGGCGGCGTCGAGTTGGGCGGCGGCCTGTTCCCAGGTTTTGGGGGGCTTGTTGACGGTGTTCACAGGCTCGGTCACGGCGCACCGTCCAGGGCGCGTTCGATGTCCGCGAGATAGCGCCAGGCATGGCCGCGGGGGGCACACGTTGCATCTGCGACGACTTCCCGCACTCGTCCTATCGCGGCGTCCCGCTCGGCCAGCGCCGCCAGCAGTGCGGGCACGTCGGTGCGGGCGTGTGCGATGAACTCGGCGTCGGCTGGCCGCACGGGATCGCCGTGGAACAGGTGCCCGTTGCCGTCGGCATACGGCCAGAGGTCCTCGTCGGGGTTGGGGTTGGCGTCGTAGGCGGCGAGTGCCTCTGCGGTGCCCCGCCACAGGTCGTCGCCGTAGAAGCACCATGGCCCTTCGGTGGCTGCGTCGATGCGGGCCTGGATGGCGTCAACGTCGAGCACGTCGCCGCTCATGACACGGCCTCAATGGCGGCCTGCTGCACGGCGCGCAGCTCGTCCAGACCGGCCCGGTCGTCGAGCCAGTCGCGGTATGCGCACCACACCTGCGAGCGAAGATCGGACGGCACCCGATACCAGCAACGCGGGCACAACAGCTCGTCGACGCCCCGCCGCTGGCGCGTGCAGTCCTTCGCTGGGCACGGCAGCCCGCCGCTCATCGCCGGCCTCCGTCGAGGGCGCGGAGTTCGTGCTGGTCGAGGGCCGCCGTGTTCAGGTCGGCCGCCATTCGAGCGAGGGCCACATCCATGCCCTCGTGCCGGCGGCAGTCGCAGCCGTATCTCTCGACGAACCGCTGGTGCCGCCGCCCTCGTCTCGTCCGCATCCGGGCGCTCACTGGAATCTCGCCGGGTCGGTGTGGGCGAGCGCGTCACGCAGCGCCTCGATCGTGCGGGCATCGCGTGCTGCGCGGCGACGTTCGGACAGCTGGCCGACGATCCGCCCGGCCACGAACACCAGCAGCACACCGGTCCCGGTGAGCGCCCAGTAGATGAGCACCCCGACCGGGACGGTGACCAGCAGGACCAGGGCGGCGGCCGCGGCGAGGATCACGTCGATGCGCGGCCTCATGACGCATCCCGGAGTGCGCGGTTCGCCTTGTGCGCCGCCCGGCGCCGCTGCCGGGCCGTCAGGTCGCGGGCCCCGGTCTGACGGCGGTAGACCGCCTCCCGGATGGCGCGCGGCATTGACTCGGGCTGACCTACCGGACCGGCGTGTGGCAGCAACTGGCGGCCAGCCAACACCGCCGCGAACCAACGGGGCCTTCCGGTGCTCACGGCACACCTGCCGTGAGCCGGTGCAGCTCACCGCGCGGGAAGAAGCTCGCCTGGAAGTCCTCGGCCTCGTACAGGAACGCCCACGCGGAGCCGAGCCAGCCGACGACCAGGGCCCGTGCCTGCTCGTAGTCGGCGGCCTCCACGACGACCCACCCGTCGGGGTGGGCGTCGCCGAAGGTGGGATGTGGCTCGCGGGCGTAGCGCTGCCCGAAGGTCACCATGTACTCGGCCATCACGCCGTCACCTCCGCAGGTATAGGTACCTGGATCGGTGGGCAGACGCCGTCGTGGTCGTCGTGGTAGCGGCCGCCGGCCGGGCGGTGCATGTCGCCGTCACGCCAGTCGCCGCACCACCGGCACGTGCCGCCCGGATCCCGGTCGTGTTCACAGGCGGCCGCATCGGCGAGCAACCAGCCGGCCGCGGCGAGCTTGGCCTGCACGTCGCGGAGTGAGCCAGGGCCGAAGTTGTGGATCCGCAGCAGCCCGTCCGGGGTGAACTGGATCAACTGGTCAACGGTCCGCAGGCCGTGCCGGGTCAAGGCCTTGTAGCTGCGCACGGTCAGGTCGAGGTCATCCAGTCGCAGCGACGGCGCATCGGCGAGCCAGTCGGCCAGGTTCTCGGGTACGTCGGGTACGAATCCGATGGGTCCCGTGTCGGTGTCGGCGGCCGGTTCGATGGGATCGGTGGCGTGCTGCTCTCGCCAGGTGCGCCACCGGTCCGCGAGGCGGTCCGATAGCCGGTCGACGAGCAGCACGGTCAGACCACCGACGGCGCCGACACCCCAGCCCTCCAGCAGCCCGAGGGCGTCGTAGATCATGTAGCCGCTCATGACGTCCTCCGGGCGTGCCGTGGCCGGTACGAGCCGAGGACCGCCGCCCTGGTGACACACCCGGGGCAGCCGGGGATACCGTCGCTGCGGCCGGCGTGCTTGCCGACGTAGTCGCTCATGCCGGCACCTCCGCTGGGACAGTCCGCAGGGGCCAGTCGCCGGACACGTCCGACGCGTCCTTCCCCGACTTGCGCAGGTAGGCAGCGAAATCCTGCTGCCGCTCGGCGTGCCACACCTGCTGCGCGTTGTGCAGCTCGTCGAGGGTCAGGTTCCGCAGCGACGCATGCCGGGCCACCAGCACCCCAGCCACACGCACCGCCGCCAACGCATCGGCAGACGAGTCGTGGGCGCCAGCCAGGGTGACGCCGTAGTGCTCGCAGGCCGCGGCCAGGGTGCGTTTGCCCCGCCTGTACTTGTCGACCTCCCGATCGATCACGAACGGGTCGATGACGTTGCGGATGACACCGCCCAACCGCTCGGCGAGCGTCGGCAGCTGGTGCCGCCGGTTCTCGGCTTCGAGCATGGACAGGTCGAAGGCGGCGTTGAAGGCGACCATGGGGATGCCGCGGTGCATGGCGAGCGCGAGTGCTCCGGTGAGCTCGAACAGCGCCTCGGCCGGTGGCCGGCCATGCTCGCGAGCGTGTTCGGTGGTGATGCCGTGTACCGCGGTGGCCTCGGCAGGGATGTCGATACCGGGGTCGATCAGCCACCGCTCGACGACGGGCCGTCCGGCGTTCTGGACGTTGACGAGGGAGGCGGTGACGATGCGGTCGGTGAACACGTCGACCCCGGTGGTTTCGACGTCGAAGCCGAGGCGGGGCCCGGCGTGCCAGGAGGCGGTCACGACTCGCTCCACAGGTGCTCGAGGTAGGCGCCGAGCTCCGGACCGGACGCGCTGGCCGTGGTGACCCCGCCGTTGCGCTGCGCGAAGTCGTCCTCGATCTCCGGGATGGTCATTTCCTTCTCGCCGGCGACGGCGAGGATCTGCTGCCACACCACATCCGGATCCAGTTCCGGAGCACCGGCGGGCTGCGTCGCAGTCTTGAACTGCTCCCCGATCGCGATCAGATCGGCCTTGAGCTGCATCGTCCACGGCGCGCCGCTGTTCGACGCCCGGGTGTAGACCTCACGCCACTCCTCGAGCGACGTGGCGGCCTTCGCCTCGGCCAGGAAGTCCGGCACCCCACCGGACTCGATCGCAGGCCGCTCCTGCTTGGCCAGCGCAGGCGCCGAACCAGTGACACCGATGAGCGCGGCAGGCGACACACCGGGGACCAGGCCGGGCACCATGTAGCGCCGCGTCTGGCCATCCTTCTTGTCGACCCGCTCCTGCAACTCGAGCACGGCGGGCACCGGATGGCCGAGCGCTGCCGCAGCCTGGATGCACAACTCGGCGGCTGCAGGGAGTTCGGTCGCGGCGTTCCAGCCGTGAGTCTCCAGGCGGAACACGCCGATCACGTCGACGTCGCGGAGCATGACGTTGAGCCGGGTAGTGGGCTTGCAGATCCGCTCGTCCTGCGTGGCGCAGATGCACGGCTGGTCGGAAAGGATCTCGGTGGCGCCATCACAGCGCCGCTGGCATCCGCCACCAGTCCAGGCCTCGTACCATTGCGAGACGGGCTGACCGGGCGGGACGATGACGGGGACCTCGGTGGCATCCGTGATGACCTCGAATCCGGCGGCACCGTTGCCCTGGGGTTGCCAGTCGCGGACCTCACCGCCGTAGTGCCCGGCGATCTGCTCCAGGAGCGGTCGGTTCGCCGAGGTGAACCGGAATCGGTCGAGCTTTGACGGTGCGGTCTTGCCGGACTTGGTCGTCACGACCTGCCCGATGCGGATGCGCCCGAGCTCGCGCAGTCGTCGTTGGATGTCGATGATGGGCATCAGGCACTCGCCTTCAACGCGGTGGGAACGGCGAACGGCTCGCCGATGACGGTCTTGCTGGTCTGCGAGGTGAACTCGGCCACCCGACGGGCACCCTGCGTGAACACCTCGAACAGGTCGTCGCCGCAGCGAGCCCGATGCACGATGTATCCCTCAGGTCGCAGATGCAGCACGACCCCGACGTCATGCACCGCCGGCATCGGCACCTTCTGCCCGTTGCGCAGCCAGCACACCGACGCGTGGGCGTAGGCCGACATCTGCAGCCCCGCCTCGGCGTAGACGCCCTTGATGGTGTGCAGGTCTCCGGGGCATTCCTTGAACTCGTACGGGCGGATCCGGACGCACAACCCGTCGCCGGTGCACATCTCGCCGCCGGTCTTGGTGTCGCCCATCAGCAGCACCCCGCCGAACAGGTGCGGGGAGCGCATCAGGAAGTCGAGAGTGCCGGCGTAGCCCTCGTCGGGGTTGGCGACGACCATCTCCGAGGCCTCGAAGGTGACCTCGAAGTTGCGGACGAATGCCAGGAAGTGCTCGAGGAACGGGGCCATGGCGTCGTCGTCGAGAAGCTCGTTGGGGAGCGCCTGTTCGAGCAGGAGCGCTTCGACGATCTTGTGGACGGCGGAGCCGATGTCGGCGCGTTCGTCCTTCTTCCGGGTGTGGGCGCGGCGCAGCCACTCGTAGGCCTCGGCGCGGCGGACCGGGTCGCGGGAGGATGCGATCAGGTGGGGCAGGTTGTCGATCGCGGATTGGGCGGTGAGGTTCCCGGCCCAGAAGACCAGCTGCGGTTTAGGGACGCCCTGCTCGAGGATGGTGGTGACCGAGCGGAGCTTGTCGCCGGTGTCGGGGTCGCGGTACCAGCCCTGGGAACGCTTCGGGATGCGGGCCGGCCCGGATGGTGCGGCCTTCTTGGCGGCGGCGCGCTTGCGCGTCGTCGTGGCGGTCATCAGTGCACCGCCTGACGCTCAGCCGACGCGTCCAGGCACTCCTCCGAGCACCACACCGGGGCCTGGTCGCCCAGCCACCATTCGGCCGCCGGGTCGACCACCGGCCCGCCCACGATGGGCTGGCCGCACTCGTAGCAGGCGGCCATGTCAGACCAGCTCCCCGTGCGCAATCCCCGGCCGGTACACCGTCACGTCCACGGTGTCCTCGGACTGGCGGCCATTGGAGAACCGGCCGAACACGGTGATCTGCCCCGTGACGGTGTCGGTCCAGGTGCCGTCCCAGTGCTGCTCGTGGTCGACGTCTTGGCCCATGACCTCGGCCCACGCCTCAACCGCGGCGAGGGTGTCGACGGTGAGGGTGACGTGCTCGGCCTCGACGACGACCGACGACGGCCACGGCAGTTCGAGGTTTTGGGTGAGCAGGTCGCGGGCGACGTCGAGGTCACCGATGCGGACCTTGCGGGTGTTGATGGTCATCCCCATCGGATAGCCTTCCTTTCGTCTGGAAGCTCCGGTTCTGCGTGTCGGCGGTGCCGGAGCTTTCGGCTGTGCTGTGTGGGACCCAGCGCTCCTGCGGGGCTTCCCGGTCACTCGCAGGGCGCTGGGCATTGGGCCTGCCGGCCGGGGGGATCGGTCCCGGCATGCGTTCCGGGGGCGGGTCCATCACCCAGGGGAGTGGGCTACCCGGCCGGCAGACGACTCAGGTGGAGACGATCAGCGAGCGGTGGAAATCGCCCGCATCCACACCCTTGGCGAACGCCTGCGCCTCGCCGTCGGTGAACCGCAGCCGGCCGAGGCGGTATTGGCCGCGGTGGTCGGGTCGCCAGCCGTGGACGCGGCGCAGGAAGCGGTCCCAGGCGCCGAGGGACATGACGTGGACCGGGGACGGGTCAAGCTTGGAGTCGGTGACCTCGATGACGAGGCGTTCACCGAACCAGGCCTGGAACGGCCAGCGGCGGTCCCGGTAGCGCAGCCCGGCGTACAGGCTTTGAGGCTCGTCCCAGCGGCAGAAGCTGGTCTTGGTCGGTGGTGCGTTGAGGTGCAGCATTACGGTTCCCCCTTCGGGGTCTAGCGGCCTTGTCGGTAGCGGCCGCGCGGATGGTGGTCGCGGTAGCTCTCGGCCTTGGTGAAGGCGACGAAGACGGCCATGCAGATGGCGACGGCGATGGCGAGCTGCCACAGGGCGGTCATCGGGCTCTCACCGCCAGACGCTGTGCTGGAAGTTCTGATCCAGTGAGAGCTCGAAGTCGGCCCGGCCGACCACGGTGAACAGGCACGGCGTGTAGCAGGGCTGCCCGCCGAGCTGGACGTAGTCGACCCCGCCGACCCGCCACTCCGAGTAGCCGTTGATCCGGTTCGCGAGGTTGCCGTTGTCCGACTGCCACTGCATGATCGGGTTGCCGCTGCTGTTGAACCCGAACGTGCGGCGGATCTGGCTGCTGTCGGTGTACTTCCACCACTGGAGCCGGTAATAGTCGTCGCCGCTGTTCGATGGTGTGCCGTTGTCGCAGCGCACCACCCTGGTATCCGTGCCCACGAACTGGCTTCCCCACGTCACGTCATGCGGGATGGTCAGGACGGTGGGGCAGGCGGCCTGGGCGGGTGTAGCGGTGCCGACCAGCCCAGCCAACGCGAGGCCAGCCGCGGCTAAGAAGGCGGCGAGTTGTCGTCTCATGCGGTCCTCCGTCGGCGGGCGCGGGACAGCGGCGTCGGCAGATCAACATCGGCCCGCGGCTGCTCGGGATGGATCGTGAGATGCGCAACGAGGGCCGTGACCTGGGGCGGGGAGAGCAGGATCCGGCCGCGGCCGGCGCGGACGTGCTCGACCTTGCGTTCGCGGCACAGGCGGCGGATCAGGTGTTCGGAGAAGCCGGTGTCTTCGGCGACCTGGGTGGGGGTGCGCAACGGGGCGGCCATCACTCGATCACCGCCAGCGGCTCGTACTTGTGCTCGAAGATCAGCGCCGCGACCGGGTAGAACTCACCGGCCGTACCGCGCACGATGTAGTCGCCCGGGCCCGCGTGAGACGGACCTTGCAGTGTCTGGACGATGACGTCGCCGGTCGTGTCATCGACGGTGAACTCGCCGTCCAGGCGCCAGTCCGCCGGGACATCCTCGATCCGGCCAGTGCAACGGATGGCCTGCACGGCAACAGGTCGGGCGACGTAACGCTGCGGCTCGGTCATGCTGCACCGACCCTCTGGCCAAGGATGCGATCGAGCGGGACGTCGAGCGCTTGGGCGATCCGGCCGTAGATCGCGACGGAGGCACGGCCGTGTCCGTGCTCGATGTAGGACAGGTGCCGGCGGCTGATGCCCACGTCGGCGGCGAAGTCCCCGACGCGGCGGCCCTGTTCGCCGCGCAGCTTCTTAATCGTCGTGCCGATGATGGCAAGATCCTCATCCGGAACACGGGACGCTTGAGCCATGTCCGGGAGAGTACGGGAAAGATAGGGAGACCGCAAGCAGGACCGACCATCACTTGGAATCTCCCGCGTTTTCCCATAGTCTCCCGAGCATGGCGGGCCGCTCACGCGTGCCTAAGGCCGCGCGGCTCATGGTCGCCGCGGCCGTTGAGGTGCGCATGGCGGAGCTGCAGATCTACACGCAGCGCGAGCTGGCCGAGAGGTCCGGCGTGAAGGTCGACGTCATCAGCGATCTCATCAACGGCAACCACTGGCCGCAGCTACGTAACCGGAAGTGGCTTGAAAAGAAGGGTCTTGATTGGCCCGAGGGGAAGTTGGCGGAGCTGGCGATGCAAGCAATGCGTGAGCTCCGTCTCGAAGATCTGATCGAGCGCCGGGAGGAGCTGCCAGGAGCATGATCGAGCGGGGGATATGGGGAGATGCGTGAGGCCGAACGGCGGCGACTGACACGACGGCTGGATGAGCTCCTTGACGAGGCGGAGCACATCACTGCACAGCTCGAACAAGCGAAGGTGGAGGACAGGATCCCGGAGCAGCGACATATCACGCTGCGCGTCATCCGCGGTGGCAAAACCGTGCTCGTCCCACCATTCGTGTGGCTGGGTTCGCAGCTGCGTGACCATACGGCTTCGGCTGCGACCGTGGCTGTCGCCGGGGCGGCAGCCGGGGCGTTGACGTTGGGCGCGGCTGATCCGGTAGAGCGGTCACGGGAGCCAGTGCTGGCGGTGACATCGGCGCCGACCGTGCCCGGGGACTTCATACCTGAGTGGGGGGAAACGCCGTCACCGGTACCTACAAGGGGCGTTGCACCTTCGACGGCCACCTATAACGAACCAGCCGAAATCTTGGATCTTCCGATGCCGGCCCCGACACTGCTCCCCGAGCTGCTGCCCACCGTGCCGCCGCTGCCGGAGCCGCTGCCCGACGTGACCGTGCCGCCGGTCGAGAACACCGTCTGGACGCAGGCTGAGGCGGTGCAGCACTGCCTGGCGCTGGTCGGCCCGCTCGAGCTCGACGGCTGCCTGAACGAGCTACTCGGCGGGTGAGGGCTCGATAGCCCACATGGTGGTGATCGCCTGCGCGGCCGTCTTCTGCACATCGGGCAACAGGTGGCCGTAGGTGTCGACCGTGGTGGTGATGGACTCGTGCCCGAGCCGGCGCTGAATCACCGGCAGACTCACCCCAATGTTGATCATCCACGATGCCGATGTGTGCCGCAGGTCATGGATCCGGGCCCGCCGCGTCATGTACCCGGCGCAGCCACACGGCTCCGGCAACCCCGGCGTCCGCGACACCCGGTGCTCGGCCAGGTGGGTCGGGCAGACAGTGATGGCGGTGATGGCCGGCACCCACACGCGGTTGCGGAAGTTGGAGTGCCGCACCTGCTGCCCGGTCGGGCTGGTGAACACGAGCTCGTCACCACGGCGGCTGTTCACCAGGTCGGCGAGGATCGGCGCGTAGTCGTCGGGCATCACGACGGTGCGTCTCGAGCGGCGGGTCTTGGTGGGGCCGACCTCGAAGGTCGAGTCGGGTTGCCGCTTGTGCGCGCGGATGATCCGTACCTGCGACCCGTCCGGCTCGACCTGGCCGACGGCGAGCGCGGTGGCTTCGGAGAACCGGGCACCGGACGCCACCAGGAAGGCGACGAACGGTCGCCAATGGGCGGGCAGGGCAGCGTGCAGGCGGCGGTACTGCTCGGGGGTGAAGATGAGCATGTCGGCGCGCTCGTGGTCGTCGGAGCGGGGCAACCGCATCCCACGGCACGGGTTGTCGGTGCGCCAGCCGCTCTCGACGGCGGTGGCCATCGCGGCGGAGAGCAGGCCGTGCAGGTTGGCGAGGGTCTTGGTGGACACCTTCCGGGCCAGAGCATTGACCCAGGTGGCGATGTGGTCACGGGTGATCGAGGCGACGGGTAGCCCGCCGAGGGTGGGTGTGATGTGCCGGCGGGCCTGGATGCGGTAGTCGTGGCGGGTGCGGTCGGTGACGCCGGTCAGCTGGGCGACGTGCCGGTCGACGACCTCGGCGACGGACAAGGTGGAGGCATCGGGGGTGGGGGAGATCAGCTCGTCGGGGGAGAGGCCGGCGTTGATCGCGGCGGCCGCGCGGGCGGCGGCCTTCTCGTCGGTGTAGGTGAGGCTGGTCTGCCGTCCGCCGTGGCGGTAGATGACGGCGTAGGAGGTGGTGCCGTCGCTGTTGTGCCGGGTCCTCACCCACGCCATGCGCCCCATGATAGCCCGGTCATGGTGACACGGGGGTGACATAGGGTCTTGCCAAGCGATGTTTGTGCAGGTAGCGTGTGGGGTGAGTGACGGGACTTGAACCCGATTCCGCCACCCACGTGACCAGCAGCTAGACGAATCAGCGCAGGTCAACGGCTGGTGAGCCGTTCGGACCCGTCCGAAAGTATGCGGCTCTGAGGCCCCGTGTGGTGACGGCGTCACCAAGCTCCCGTCGATCCTACCGACCGGGAGCACCCCGTGGCCCACCGCCCGCTCACCTTCCGCCGCGTCGCGGCCTGCACCAGCCTGCGGTTCCTGCTCTACGCCGCTGTCGCGCTGCCCATCCTCACCGCCCTACCCACCCACGCCAACACGGGCGGATCGCCCTGGTGGGAGACCGACCCGGTAGTGGCGGTGCTCGCCGACATCCACGACTGTGCGGCCCGCATCGAGGCGGAGGTCCCTGCCGGCGCGCTGATCGTGCGGGACGGCAACAGGGTCGAGTACGCGACCCTGGACGAGGGCCTGGCCGCGCAGGGTGGTCACCCGGCCGAGGCCCGGACGATCGCGTGGTGCGAGTCATGAGCCGCCATCCGGACATCGAATACGCGGAGCACGTCGACCAGGTCCGTGCCCGGATGCACACCGCGTTCCAGCCGGAGACCGACGACGAGCTGCTACTCGTGGGGTGGCTGTTCGGCATGCTCGACCCATCCGAGGCGGACGTGTTCTCGGCGATGGTCGAACGGCGGGCCGAGACGTGAGAATTCTCGTCACCGGCTCCCGAGACTGGCGGGGTCGGTGGGCTGTCGACGACGCGATCTGCGACGTCCTCACGGAGCATCCCCTTGAGCGTGGGGACGTCACGGTCGTACATGGCGGCTGCGCTACCGGCGCAGATCTTCATGCCACCTACGCCGTCCGGCGCATCAATGCCTGGTTCACCGCCCAGCCCGTCAAGCTCGAGATCCACGAAGCCGAATGGGACAGGCTCGGCAAGGCCGCCGGCCCTATCCGTAATCAAACGATGGTGGATCTCGGCGCCGACATCTGCCTGACGTTCATCCGCAACGGTTCACGCGGCGCGACGCACTGCGCGACCGCAGCCGAACGTGCCGGCATCCCCGTGCGGCAGTGGACCGCATGAACCGCCGCGCGTTCCTCGCAGCCGGTGCGGCCGGCGCCGCTACCCTGGCCGTGCCGTCGCTGGCCGCCGACGCCGCCACGTACGGCACCTACGGGTCGGGCACGCTCGGCGACTGGACCGGTTACACCCCGTCCATCTCGTCGACGGGGCAGCGGGCGTACTGCGTGACCAACGGTGGCGTGTTCGCGTTCGGGGATTCGATCGCCAAGCAGGACGGCTACACGCTCGCGGTGCGGCTGGCGGCTCGTGACGGGTCGCCGATGGCGGTGAACAACTGGCCCTCCCGCCCCACCGCCCCCGCGGTGGACGCCCTCGCTGCGTGGGCTGCCGCGTACGGTCTGCCGTCACGCATCCTGATGGCGACCGGATCGAATGACATCTTTGCCCCGCCCGGGTTCCGCGCCCAGGTCGACCGGGCGATGGGCATCGCCGGCCCGGACCGCACCGTCGTGTGGGTCAACGTGCACGTGTGCCGCTGGTCGCAGCCGGCGTCGGTGCAAGTGGCGGACCAGCGCAATAGCGGTTGGGTCAATGCGCAACTCGCAGACGCGACGGCGGCGCATCCGAATCTGCGGATCGTGCATTGGGCGGAGCTGCTGGCGGGGAAGCCCTACTACCGCATCCCGGCGTACCTCAGCGATGGCGTCCACACCTCCGTGCCATTGGGGCAGGCGGCCCGGAACGAGATGATCGTGGAGGCAGTGACGTGACCGCGTTCCCGGTGGACGACTTCACCCTTGACCGGGTCGAGGAAGCGCTGAATACCAGCCTCGGCGACCGCGATCCGGTGACGGGCCGGCACGAACGGGTCGGCGGCGAGTTCACCCTGTCGCAACTACTCGACTTCTACTCTGGCTACGACCCGACCAAGATCAAGCAGCTATCCGAGCCGGGCGACGAGCCGGAGGTCGTCGAATATGTGGGCGGTTCGGTGTACCACCCGCACGACGTGATCCGAGCGCTAATCGCCGAGGTTCGTCGCCTCCGGGCAGGCCAGCCGTGACCCGCCGTCAGGGCAACTGGATCCTCGCGCTGCTCGCGCTGGCGCTGCTGCTGTGGTTGGCACTCGCGGACCCGTCGCCGCCGTGGACCAACGAGAACTTCCGATGATCGACCAACCAGAAGGAGCAACGCCATGACCACCGAACCGACACCCATCCGCCCCGAGCCGCGCTACTCTCCGGCGGTGCCCGTGACGAACAAGACCGGACCGATCGTCACCCTCACAGGCGCAGGGTTGGCGATCATCGGTGCGCTGCTGCCGTGGGCGACCGTCTCCAGCGTCTTCGGCACCGTGAGCGTTACGGGTACGGACGGGGACGGCGTGATCGTGCTGGTCGTCAGCGCCATCATCGCGCTGTTGGCGACGCTCGAGCTGACGTCTAGGTCAGGTCGCGAACTCCGAATCGGCAGCGCCTTGCTGGCCGCGCTGGTCGGAATCGTTGCTCTTGTGGACTACAACAACATCGCCGATCACGTCGCATCAACAGATCTGGAAGGCGTCGGAGTCGCCACGATCGGGGTGGGCTTATACGTCGTGCTCCTTGGCGCGGCTGTGGCGTTCATCGGTGCGCTCATCAAGCGCGAGCAGACATAACAAGGCGCCCGCCGCGAGCGCGGTAACGCTCAGCGGCGGGCTCGACCGGAACACACGGGAGGTGTCCGATCGTGAGTGGAACGATAGCGATGTTGAGGTTCACCGACCACGGCCCGTACGAGCTCGTGGTGCGCGAGGACGGGGTTGCGGTGGCCGCGCGAGCGGTATCGGAGATAGCGCCAGGACCGAGTGCGTGGGACCGTGCGCTATGGACGCTGGGCTATGCGCCGGTCGGCGACTGGCAGCCGTGGCGTGATGGTGAGGGCATGGTGTGCCGGGTCAGCGGGCCTCAGAGGAGCCAGGCGTGAAGCGCGCAGCGATTCTGCTCACCCTCGTGCTCACAGCGTGCGGAGGCGTCCAGGTCACACCATCCGACCCGTGCGAGCCCATCCTTGAGCACGGGCGACGGCTGGCCACCCAGGCCGAGGCCGGCGCCGACTGGCCCGAGGGCAGCGGGCAGTACCGACAGGGGCACGCCGCTCTGCTCGACTACGCACGGCACATCGTCAACAACCCCGAGTGCTACTCCAACGTCGACGTGCATGACGCGCAGGAGGCCCTCGGGTGGTGACCTGCCGCCCCGGCAGCCGTAGCCGGCGTCGCGGCCCTGACATTCGTGCTCGGCGTGGATCTCGGCGTCGCACACCTCGCACAGCCACGCGTGGTGCCCGCCGTGGTCACACAGGTGCCAGTGGTGCCGCGGCAGGGGATGCCCGTTCGGGCAGGTCGCCGGCTGGACGAGCTTGACGTGGGTCGGGCCGTGCTCGGGTGCGGGCACGGTGTCGCCGGGCTTGGGCATGGGTCGGAGCATACGAAAGCCGCCCCGCCAGCCGTAGCCAGCGGGGCGGTCAGGGGATTTAGGAGCCCCCGGTTTCGTAGTACCAGCCGGGGGCACGCTGGCAGCCAGATCCAGCAAGGGTTAGCCGCTGACGCTGGCACCCCGAGGGACCACTACGACCGTCAGGCTACTCCCCGGCGGTGACGTCGACGAGCCTGGATTGTGGGTTCAACACGTCACCCGTGTCGACCGGGGACGCGTCGCCGGCGACCACGTCGGCGCCCGGCGCGACCTGGGTAGCCACGACCTGCACGTTCTGCGTGTTCGACCCGGACAGATAGAAGCCGAGGCCGGCTTGAACAGCGCCTACGAGCACGATGAGCGCGTTGACGACCTTCTCGGGGAGCAGATCGGCGAGCCCGGCGGTGCCGAGCGCGACAACCAGCCCAGCGATGATCGACTGGACGATCAGGATGGGTCGACTGCGAGGCATGACGATTTCCCTTTAGCGCGTGCCGATGATGACGGTAACGATCACCGCGGCGAGGGCGATCACAAGCCCGATCGCCGCGAAGGTCCGAGTGGCGGCGAGATCGAGCCCGGCGCCCCGGCCAGCCTGCTGCCCGGCCTGCACACCGGCCGTGCCGATCAGCTCCTTGACGTTCTCGATCTTGCTCTCCAGGCTGGCGACCGTGGTGGCGTTCTCGCTCTTGATCGAGGCGAGCTGTTCCTTGGTGCTTTCCTCGCTCTTGGCCACCGCCTCCTTCTGCGCAGCTAGAGCGGCGGCAATTGCATCCTTGCTTGCCTGAGAGGACTCCTGAACTCGAGAGTCCCGCTCGACGAGCTGGGTCTGGATTCCAGCGAATCTTTCGGCGCATAACTCTGTAAGGTGCTCGATCGCCTGCGCGACCTCAGTCGCCCTGATCCGGTGCGCCTCCGCATGAGCCTGCTCATAGGCATTCTGGCTGTCCTCCGCTGATTCGATCCGCGCGGTCAGGAGCTCCCGTAGGTGGCTGATCTCCCGCAGCAGCGCATCGGTGGTGAGCTGGGTCGGGTCCGGTACGGGGAGGCTCGGCCGTTGGGGCTGCGTCGGTTCGGACACCATGCGGCCCCCCTCAAATCCCGCTTCCCCACTCCGGATGCTGCGCTAGGAACGCCGCCAGATCCGCGTTGAGGCACCTGCCCCGGTCGGCGTAGTCGTAGACGGTGCCGACGTAGCGGACGAAGCTGCGCCGCTCCATGGGCTCCGGGTTCGTGTTCGGCTGAGTCACCACGTACAGCGGCCACCGCAGCAGCGGCAACTGCCCGGCCCACGCCTCGGTGAACGCCCTCGACTCGGGGCCGCCCGGATCGCGGAGCTCGGGGGCGGACACTCCGGCGAGGCGGATCGCCTCCTCCTGCCGGCCGGAGAAGCCCTGATCGGCGAGGATGACGATCGTGTCGCCGTCGTCGATCTTCACCAGCTGCGCCCTGTAATCCCACATGGGCTACGGCGGCGGCCAAGGGAACAGGGCACCCATCCGCGCATCGGGTAGCCACTGCTCGTACGACTTCGACGAGTACACCGACCAAGCCAGCCAGCCGTTGCCCTTCGACGCCTGGAACTCGTCCCAGATCCGCTTCGCAAGGGTGATGTTGACCCGTGGGTCGCGCCAGTTCGGCGTCTGCTGGATCTTGTCGCCGTTCCAGCGGCCCGACACCTGGGTCAAGCCGTGGTCGCGCTGGCCGAGGTTGTCCCCGGTGGTGGAGCGGCCCATGATCGCGGTGTTGCCGGCGGATTCGCCGAGGAACACGGCACAGCCGAGGATACGGTGCGGCAGCCCGGTTGTGGGGTCGTCCCCGGTCCAGCCGGCCCAGTCGATGAGCCAGACGATCTCGTGCGGGGATAGGATCACGGGATCGGTGAGGTAGGGCTTGGCGACTCCACCGGCTTCTCGCTGACCAGGTTGTCCTGGATCACCTTGATGCCGGCGGGCGAGACCCCGGTGATCAGCGGCACCGGGGCGCCCTGCGCCTTTGACTGGTCGCGGATCAGCCGTGCGTCGGCGATCGACAGGCTCAGCGCGCGGTCACCCTGCAGCAGGATGCCGACGCTCTCGCCCTTCTGAATGAGTAGCGACATGTCTGGATCTCCTGTCGGAGTCGGGACGGGAACTGGCAACGGCGCGGTCAACTGCGCGATCTTGGCCATCAGCCGAGATGCGTAGAAGCCGCCCGGGTCCCAGTGCGTGTTGGCACTGACATGAACGTGGCCGAGGATTCCCCGGTAGGCGTCGAACTGCGGGCCCGACAGCCGTACGCCGGATACGAAGGTGCCCTGCCCCTCGCGCCATTGCACCGACGTCCGCAGCGGCAGACCGAGGTCCTCGTTGAGCTGGATACAGATCCAGGCGATGTCGGTGAAGTGCGAGTCGGTCAGGTCACCCACCCACAGGCCGTCGACGCTGCGCGCGAGTGCCTTGTCCGAGTAGCACACCACCTCGAGTTGGAAGACCCGGTCCCGGTTCTCCCGCACCACGGTCGAGGTGGGGTCGCGTAGCGCACGGGCGGAGTAGTTGCTGGGGAAGTGCTGCCGGATCTCGCGCAGCCTCGGGTGGTAGGTGGCGTTCGGGGCTGACGCGCCGCCGCTGTAGCCGGGCCAGCCCCTGGTTTCAGTCGTGTGGCCGACGAATTTCTCCAGCGACGGGAACACCGACTCGCCGGTGAAGTCGTCTTCATACCATTGAGCCGTGACGTTCGCCCCACGTAAGACGAGTGCCATTACTCCTCGCCTTCGGGCAATGTCGGGTGGCCCTCTTCCTCGAGCTCGCGCCAGTCGACCGGTTCCTGCGGCCCGTCGCTCGGGCTGGGCGGCGGAACGTCCGCGTATGGATCAGGCTCGGTCATCAGTTCCTCCTGCTCAGGTTGGGACGCCGATGACGCTGCAGTTGGTGTAATCGCCGGCCGAGCTGGCGACGACGCCAGTGCCGGACACCCGAGCCAGCCGCAACTCGAGGGTGATCCCGGTGTCTGCGGCGAGGTTGAACACGGCGTTACAGGCGATGATGATGGGGACGGTGGCGACCGCACGGACCTGCTGCCGGGCGATCCTGGCGGCGCCCGCGTACCAGAGGATCTCGTGGTCGGTCGATTGGGTGTTGCTGGTGAACACCGACGCGTGGCAGGCGAAGCGACGCGCCCAGCCGACTGCGGCGATGGTGTAGCGGTCGAGAACATCCTCCTCGGTGGTGACGGACCCGGCCTGCGGGAAGGTGGCGTCGCGGGTGAGGATCTGCATCGGCGTCGCGGCCTCGCGGAGCACCCCGAGCACGAGCAGGTCGGTGTCGTCCTGCAGGCACCACACGGTGTCGCCGACGGTCGGCACATAGGAGGCGAGGAACCGGACCGGACCGACCGTGACACCGCCCAGCGTCAGATCGACGGTGACCGGGGGGCCAGCGTTGATCGCGGCCACCACGGCCTGCCGCCGTCTCGTCTGTGGGGCGATCCCCGGCACAGTGATCCCCGGTGTGACCAGCGGCACCAGCCCGGTCGGCTCACTCATTCGTCAGCACCACCCGACGCCGCCGCGTCCCGATGACCTGGTCGCCGCTGGCCCGCAGCGGCATCGGCACCGCGTCGACTACATGGATCTGGTTGATCCCCAACTGCTGGCGGATCACCAGGATCGGATCGTTGACGTCCAGGCCCGGGTGCGGGATCGACGGCACCCGCAGCCCCTCGGAGATGCCGGCCCGCTTCTGCAGCTCGGTGGCCGCCGCCGTCTGCGCCATGGCCGTCGAAGTGATCTTCTCCGACACCCACTGCAGCGGGCGCATCCCGAACCGGCCACCCCACCGGGTCGGCGAGGTCGGGTCCAAGTCATACGCCCACGCGGTGAACTGGCCGGCGTTCTCGGTGTTCTCACCGGACGCGAACACCGCATTGACCACGTCGCTGGTGTCCCACTCCAGCTCCTGGTCGTAAGTGGCCAGGTTGGACCAGTCCACGTCGCGGCGAGGGATGAACTGCTCGGAGGCGTCGGAGTAAGTGAGCACTGGGGTGGCCTCGGAGTTGTCCGGCTCCGGCTCCAGGTGGCCTTCTCCGACCCGGTCGAAGTACAGCTCGTAGCCGATCGCGGTCGCCATCTTGTGGCACTCCACCATCGGGTCGGAGAACGCGTCGAGGACCAGGGTCGGGGTCAGGTGCCCGACGGCGATGACGTGCAGCACGATGTCGGGGTAGGCGGTGCGCAGGATCTCCTCGATGGCGTCGGTGTAGGCGCGGCCCGACGCGATCGTCAGCGCCTCCTCGAGCTTGTTCCCGGACACGGTCCACGCCCGGTCGCTGATGGTGCAGGTGACGACCGGGTAGCGGATGTTGACCTTGGTGATGCGGAACACGCCCTGCGGGATGAGCTCCTCGGTGCCGTCGGGGTAGACGACGCCGTGCTCGACGAACAGCTCCTGCCCGTACGGCGCCAGCGGATGGTCGGGGGAGGTGGGGATGGCGGCGCCGGAGCCGTCGTCAACGAAGGTCAACGTGCCGGAGCGGCGGATCTCCTGCCGGGCCTGCGTGATCTGCCCGCCCTCGAACCAGCCGGAGACGTCCACCGGAACCGCGTCCGTCTCGAGCAGCGAGGACACCTTGGTGGTGAGCTCGTGCCCGTCGGTGATGTGCCGGGCGAACGCGTCGGAGACTTGATACATCAGGCGGTCACGACCGGGCGGGCCGCCTCGACGAACTCGACGACGATGCGCCGCCAGTAGGTCACGTCGCCGTTGGGGTCGGGCTTGGGCTGCACCGGCCACGAGCGGCCCATGAACCGGACGTAGCGTTGGCCGCCCTCGGGGAACTGCAGGAGCAGCGCCCTATTGGTGTGCAGCAGCGTCTGCAGCCGGTACCAGGTTTCGTCGTCGTCGACGAAGATCGACATCTGGCCGTTCTTCCCGGAGATCCAGTCCGAGACGATCACGGGCCGCTTGCCGTAGGGCTGCCGGTCGTTCGGCCGGACGGGGTGGGCCTGGGTGACGTCCTCGTCGATGGTTTCGCTGCGCTGCTGGACCCGGACCAGGGTGTCCCATGCGGGCTGCTGCGGGTCCTTGAGGATCGCTTCCTCGCCGCCGAACGGGTCGATCTGGGTCGGGATGTAGAAGGTGTAGGCGGAGCGGGCGAAGGCGCCTGCGCCGGCGTCGACCTGGGTGGCGGCCCGGTACATGCGGATCACCCCGGGCGGGACCTCCCGGTCGTACCAGCGTGCGATGCCGTCGCGCTCGGAGGCGCGCAGCGCGGTGAGCGCGCCGCGGACCGGGAGCCAGTTCGGGATCATGAACGTGGATCGGTGCCACTCGGTTGCTGCGGCGGCCTGCTCGAGCTGCCCCTGGTCGATCAGGTACTCGGCGAGGTCGCCGCTGGTGTTACGGAGCTCGCCGCGCATGCCCGCCGACGCCGCCACCATCGTGTGGGTGACTGTCAGCCGGACCCATGTCGTGTTGACCGCAACTGTGGACCCGACGGACTCCGAGCCGACGGTGGCACCGGTCTGGTCGATGCTGCGGATGGCGAGCGCCATGTCGTTGGGCAACGCCCCGGTGACCCCGCGCACGTAGATCGACAGGGTGTAGGTCCGTCCGGGCACGCCGGGCAGGGTCGCTGTCGGCACCTCGGTCCACGAGTAGACGCCGACGGGAGTTCCGATGTCGAGGACGGAACCGGTGGTGTCGCCGATGGACCAGCGGATGCACGCCTCGCCCTGGCGGGCCAGCCCGGACCGGTCGAGGGAGATCCGGTCCTCCGGGTGGCGCTTGAAGAAGCCGTGATTGGGGTCGCCGTACGCCTCGCCGCCGTCGGCGATATTCGGGTTGATGATGTTGGTCGTGTCGGCGGTTGGCAGGTTCCAGTCGAGGTACTCGATCACCGTCGAGTCGACCCGTTCGAAGCCGATCGAGTCCTGCTTCTGCAGTCCGCCCGCGGTCCACGTCGTCGATGCCCCGGTGTGCAGCGACACCTGGTCGACGTAGTGGATCTCGGCGGCGCCGGCGGCGAGCACCTCGACGACGACCCGCACCAGCGCCGCGCCGACCGGGGCGGTGGCGGTGACGAACCCTTGGATCCAGCCGCCGGACGTGTCGGACACGTTCGACCCGGTGGACGTGGACAGCAGCACGCCGGCGTTGTCGAGCCACTGGATGAGCACCCGGCAGGACCGGCCGGTGGTGCCGGCGCGGAACGAGGCCAGGGCGGTGTACTGCTGGCCGACGGTGATCGGGTAGCCGAAGACGCCGCCGATGGTGACTGCGGACATGTTCGCCCCGGCGGTGGCGGTGAGCCGCATCGACCAGGAGCCGTTGAGTGCCTGCGTGTTGGAGCGGACCACGGCGCAGTTCGCCAGCGCTGTCCACGTGCCGATGAGCGTCTCGAAGGAAGCGTCGTCGGCGGTGAGCAGGTTCAGCTTCGTGTCCACCGTGAGCAGGTTCCGCAGCGACGGGATGGTGATCTCTGGGGTGACGGTCAGCGTCGGCGTCGGTGGCGCGATGTACGCCATCGTGAAGTCCGACGACGATGCCCATGCCGACCACCAGTCGGTGTTATTGAAGTTGGCGCTGGCCCGCACGTAGGCGGTGTAGGTGATGCCGTTGACCAGCGACTCGTCGACGACCGCCTCCACCACGGTCGACCGCACCACCCCGGAGTCCCACACAGCCTCGGTGCTGCCCGGGTCGAACCCGGCGGCGGTGGTCTGCGCGTCGGTGAACACCTTGACCTGGTAGGACCGCTGCGGGTCGAAGTCGGCGTTCGGGTTGAACGTGAACGACACCGTGGGCCGCGCCGAGGTGGTGTGCCCGGTGACCGTGACCCCGGACACCGTGGCCTGCGCGACGATGTCGACGTCGGCGTACAGCTCGATCACGTTCATGAAGATCGCGGAGTGGTCGATGTTGTTGTAGTTGACGCAGTAGAAGTTCAGCCGATCGATGATCTCCTCGGTCCACTCCGCGCCCTCTGGCGGGGTGGTCCACCAGCCGAAGTCCACGGTGGCCGGGGTCTCCGACGAGGCGCGGATCCAGTTGAGGGTCTTCAACCGGTCCAGGGCCGGATCGGCGAGGGTGAACTTCGCCATCTGGTAGTTGCCGGCGGCACCGTTCTTGGCGAACCGCACCCGCAGCATCACCCGCTTCACCCGCTGGGTGGCAGTCAGGCTGATGTCGCCCATGCCGATGCGGCAGTAGTAACCGTCGAACGGATAGGCGCGGAACCCGCGGATGAACGACGAGTCCGAGTTGTCCGACGTCGGCGTGTGCAGGTTCGTGCTCGACGGCGGCTCACGCCACTGGCCCGCGTACTGGGTGGTGTTCGGGCGCAGGATGGTGACGACCATCAGGCCCGCCGTCCGCGCTGCTGCTGCGCCTGGTACTCGGCCATGACACCGCGGGCGGAGGCGACCCCGATCTGCTCCATGACCATGCGGAGCATCGGGATCTGGGCCTCCAGGCTCGAGATCTGGTTGTGGACCACGATCTGCGCGCCGCCGCCGCGGCCCGAGTTGATCGCCTCGAGCAGGCCACGGTTCGCCGATGTGGCCGCAGCGTTGACGACGAACTCGCCGCGGCTGGCGCGGATCAGAACATTGTCGTCTCGTGGGCCACCGGAGCCCGCAGACACCATCCCGCCCGCCGGGAACCGGGGAAGCGACCCGGCATCGACGTAGCCGCCTTCGGCGAACAGGCCGACGTTGACCCCGCCGACCCGGCCCGCCGTGTAGCGGATGCCGCGGGTGATGGTCTCCGAGATGTTGATGTACACCTGGCGTGGGATCCCGGCGATCTCCGCCTTGAGACCGGCGATGCCGGCGCGGGCACCGGATAGACCCGGGGTGGAGACCGCGGTGGACGCCTTCGGTGGGATCCCGAGGACCTCGTCCGCGTAGGCGTTGGCCTGCGTTGCGTTCATCCCGAACGAGCGGGCCGTCGCAACCAGCCCCGCCCGAAGGGAGACCGACTTCGCCGTGACCTCATCCTCCGAAGCGCCGGTCTCCTGCATCTGCAGCATCAGCCGGTTCCCGGCGTCCGCCATGGCGTTCAGCGCGCCCTGGTTGTTCCGACCCTCCTGGGTGTTCAGATTCAGGGTCTTACCATTCGCCTCCAGCGCCGCCGAAGCGTCATCGGCGGCCTGCTGCACCCCGATCTCCGCGTTGGACAGTGCGAGATGGGCATCGACCGCGCCCCACATCTGCTCCTCGAGCTCAGCGAGGGCAGCAGTCTCCTGATCAGTCGCGTAGGCGGCGCCAGCGGCGGCCCCGGCGTAGAGGGCGGCCTGCCCGGTGAGACGCGCTTGGGCGGCCGTCGCGGCCCGCTCAGCGTCCGGGATCTTGCTGACGCCCTCGACGTAACGCTTCGTCGCCTGGTCGCCCTCGTCCAGCTTGATGATCGCTGACGCCATGCCGCCACTGATGGCGTCCAGACCGGCCACGATGCCGGTGCCGAAGGTGGTCATCCCCTGGTCTTCGTCCGGGCTGAGCGAATCGAAGAAGGGCTGAGAAGCCTTGTCGGCCTCCTGCAGCATCCCGATCACGTCGGTCAGGGTCTGCACGAGCTCACGCAGCGCGCTGTTCGCGCCGCCCGCCTGCCCGATGGCCAGCGATTCGAGAGCCCCGCCGAGCTTCTCGATGTCGCCCTTGAGGTTGTCCGTGCGGGTGGCGGCCTGCTCGGCGGCGAACCCGGCGTCGTCAACCTTGGCGGTCCAGTCGGCGATCCCGGCGGCGCCCTGCTGGTACAGCACGTTCGCGCCGCGCACCGCGTCCATGCCGAAGATCGTCGCCAGGGCGGCGTCCCGCTCCGCCGCCGACAGCCCACCCAGCGCGGTCTGCAGCTGCCCGGCGAGGGATTCCATGCCGACGAAGGCGCCCTGGCTGTCGTAGGCGGCGATGCCGAGCTCGTCCATCAGCCGGGCGGCCTCACCCGACGGGTTCGCCAGGTGCAGCAGCATGGTCCGGAAGCTGGTGCCGGCGTCCGACCCGATCAGCGCATTCGAGGCGAAGGCGGCCAGCGTGCCTGTCGTCTCCTCAATGGAGAGACCCATCTGGGAGGCGACCAGGCCACTCTGTTTGAACGCCATCGCCATGTCGCCGACGGTGCCTTGTGCCTTACCGGCAGCGGCCGCGAGCAGGTCGGCGATATGGGGCACCTTGGCGCCGGACAGCCCGAACTGGGTCATCGCCCCGGCGGCCACCTCGGCTGCGGCGGCCACCTCGATCTCACCTGCGGCCGCCAGGTCGAGCGCACCAGCTAGGCCGCCGCCGATGATGTCCCCGGTCGACACGCCCGCCTTGCCGAGGGCCTCGATCCCTTGGGCTGCCTCGGTGGCGCCGAACTTCGTGTCCTCCGCAGAGTCGAGGGCGGCCTGCCCCAGCTGCTCGAGCTCCGCGCCGGCCGCACCCGTGCTGGCCTCGACGGCGGACATGGCGTGGTCGAAATCGGCGAACTTCTTGACCGCCAGGCCGATTCCGATACCGACCGCTGCGCCGGCCACACCAGCCGCTGCGCCGATGCCGGCGAATCTGGCTGGGATCAGTCCAGCGGTGGTGCCCATCTTGGTCAGGCCGGTGCTGGCGGCGGCAGTCTGGGCCTGGACGCTGCGGGCCAGCCCAGTGGCGGCGGCCTGCGCCTTCGCCATCCCCGCGGTGAACGGGGTGACGATCGCGCCGAGGGTGACGACGACACTGCGATCAGCCATCGCCGCCCCCGTCCGGGTCTACGCTGCGGGCATGTCTGACAAGGCGCGCCTGATCGGCGCCGCGGTGTTGTGCGTGCTGCTGGTCGGCTGCGGCGAAGGCGCGAGTAGCGAGCCGGACGAGGCCGAGGATTCGCCGACGACACCGGCGGCGATCACCGTGACCGGCACGATGCTCGTCCCGCCACCTTTGTTCTCGGAGGAGCTATTCGCGCCTTGCACATCCCGTGAGGGGTACGAAGACATTGCCGCGGGGTCTCAGGTCGTGATCAGTGATCAAGACGGCCGCACCGTGGGAATCGGGAGCCTCGATGCTGGGGTTCTACAACCCGGCAAGGTTCTCCCGGAGCTTTACCGTTGCGAGTACAGCTTCACCGTCATCGCCGAACCGGGTGGCGACTTCTATGCGATCGCGATCGGCGGCCCGCAGCGCGGTTCGGTTGAGTTCACCGCCGAGCAGCTGACGGCGCCGGTGGAACTGTCGCTGGGCGACTAGTCGGGCAGCGTCGCGCGGAACAGCAGCGCCCCCGACTGCTGCGCGTCGGAGTACTGGGCGGCCTTCCTGTCGATCTCAGTCCGGGCGAAGCAACGCGTCGGCGCGTCGACGAAGAACCGGTCCTCGTTCTCCGGCGCCTGGCTGACCTCAGCCGGGTAGCCGCAGCCACACGGGCACAACAGCCTGCGATACTCGCCGAGCGCCAGCAGCCACGCCCGCTCGGCGTCGGTCCACTCCGGCTCGATCACATGCCGCTCAGCGACCACCCGACCCCACCAGTTACGGTCCCGCTCAACTGTCGTGGTTGGCTGCCAGCCGTAGAACCGTTTGAGGCTGACCCCAAGCCGCTCGGCCGCTTCTACGTCTCGTCGGAGTTCCGGGAAATCCGCAAGGCGGCGCGCGAGAAAGGGACATCCACGGTGCCGGTGTTCACCAGCCAGGCGGCGTTCGCCAGCTCCGACCACTGACCGTTGCTGATCGCGTCAACCATCCGGTCGAACTGCGTCGGCGACAGGTCAGGGTCGACGATGCACTTGGGCACCGCAGCGTCGAAGAACGACGACATGTTGATCAGCCGGCCCTTGTCCTCCGCAGCGTCCGGCCGCGGCGGGTGCTCGGCGACCAGGGTGGCCCATTCGCGGCGCGGCATCGCCCGCAGCCTGATGCGAATGGTGGCCGACTTCATCTGCTCCCGCAGCGCCTCGATCTGGTCGGCGATCAGTGCCGGTCCAGGGTCGGACAAGCTCTCCCGCGGCTTCTTCTCGGCCTCGACCAGCTGCTCCTCGAGGAGCTCGAACTCGGCGCGCAGATCACCCCGCAGGCACACCTCGACGGTGCGTTCGGGGCGGTGGGCCTGCTCGAGCAGGGCGTCGATGTTGGCGATGTCGACCATGGCTGTTCATCCTCCCGGCTTCTCCCGGCTGACGCGAATAGGAGCGGGACACGGCCAGCCGGGAGGTTGGCCGCGCCCCGCGTACATGGGATCAGGCGACGACAGCGCGCAGGTTCGGCTCGTCCCGGATCTTCACGGGGACCTTGTACTTCTGCACCGAGTTCTTCTCGTAGTCCTCGTTGGCGACCTGGCCGCACTCCACCGGGTACACCTCGACCGCGTTCGCCGACGCCCACGCATCGGTGGCAAGTGAGCCGTTGCGGCGGATCACCACGTGCGTGAGGAACCCATAGACGAGGGTGTTGTACAGGGCGTCCGCGCCGCCCTGCTTCTTCAGCCGAAGGGCTGTCCCCGAGTACGACGCCCGGCCCGCCTTCACGGTGTCGAACGTCGAGGACAGCGCGGAGTTGTCCACGTCGGCGGTCTCCGGTGCGAACCCGATCAGCCCGTCCGCGACGAGCACGTTGTCGATGCGTGTGCCGGCGTTCAGTTCGGCCGTGGTGGGTGCGGCGATGTTCGCGATCGTCGGCACGTGGTAGACCTTGACCCTGCCGTCGATTGTGATGTCAGCCACGGGATCTCACTCCTTCTCTCGGGCCGACTCGACGGCCTCGGCAGTCTTGCTGGCGGCCTTCTTGGCGGGCTTGGGTTTCGGCTTCGGCTCGGCAGCCAAGGTCCAGCCGCGGGTCTGGTAGTCGTCGAGGACGCCCGGCTGGTTCGGGATCCGCGCCGCGCCACCCGTCTCGTCGTGGACGACGTGCAACCAGCCGACACCGTGCCCGTCGACCTCGGACACCACCTGTGAGGTGTCCGCGACACCGGGCGGGTTCGGCGGGTCGACCCGTTTGAAGCCGCGGGCTTCGAACACGGCCAGCACGTCCGGGTCGTCGGGGACGCGGACCGGGTCGCCGTCGCCTAGTTGCAGGTGCGCCCAGCCGCCCATGGTCAGACCCCCACCCATGCGACGGTCACGGCAGTCTGCTGCGACGTGCTGATGGTGATCAGCCCGGTCGCCGGATCTGCAAGGTCCGGCACCAGCGGCCCGAACCGGCGGGTGGTGTTCGACAGGCTGGCCGTCACGACGTCACCGCGAGCCACGCCGTACGCGGAGCCGGGGACGACGAGGGTGACGACGGTGGCGGTGCCGCCGATGACGACCTCGAACCAGCCGCGGTCGTCGGGTGGGGCGGTGTCACCGGAGGCGCCGGCCGCCACGGGTGTGATCGCGTTGCCGAGGCCGATGGTCTGCCGTGTGAGCGCGGCCATGAGTTCTCCTAAAGGGGGGCGAGTCGGCAGGTGAACAGCAGCGGCAGGTAGGTGCGGTGCGGATCCACCGCGGTGTCGACCCGCGCCGGCCCCGGATCCCCGACCTGGTAGATGACCCCCGAGGCGCCGTCCGGGATCGTGAGCCGGGCACCCACCAGTGCGGTGAGGACCTTGTCGGCGGCCCACAGGCAGCCGTTGGCGTCGGCGCCGGCGGCGGTGACCTGCCACCCCAACTGGCGGCCGTCCGGTACGGCGGCGAGGTTCTCTTGCAGGGTCTGCCCGGGCCCGGCCCACAGCACCGCGTACGGCTTCACCCTGCCAACATCGTCGACCGGCGGCGGGTCGTCGTTGATCTGGTCGCCGTCGCGGACCGTCAACGGCAACAGGTTCAACAGCGCGAGCACCGCGTCCTTCGCGGTCCGCGCACCTGGTGCCGGCATCAGAACCGGCCGAGCGTGCCGGCGGCGATCTGTCCCAGAGCGTCCTCGAGTTCGTGGGCGTGCCGATCGAACGCCGGACCCATGTACGCGTGCGGCCCCATGCGGGAGGTGCCGTACTCGACGTAGTGCCCGTAGTCGGCGGTCGGGCCGATCTCGGCGGCCAGCCCGCCCTGCCGGATGTCGGTGCCGATGCTCGAGCGCAGGAACCCGGTGTCCACCGGGGCGAACATTTGGCCGGTTGCCTGGATGTTGTGGGCGGTCTTCGCGATCGCGACCCGGGTGGGTGGGATCGCGGCCGGGCCGGCGCGGCCGAGGTCGACGGCGAGCCGATTGAGTTGGGAGACGTCCACGACGATCATCGCGTTGCCTCCCGTCAGCCGAGGTCGTCGACGCACGTCAAGTCGCGCTCGAAGCGCAGCGACCCGCGCATCACCGACGCCACCGTCAACGCGTGCCCGGTGAGCGTCGGGTCCGACGAGGCGCCGATGGTGACCCGGTCGGCGACCTGCACGTCCTCGGCGTCGTGTTCAATGACGACGAGGTAGTCGGCGGTCGTGACTTCCTGGTCGCCGGACTGCCGTTCGGATTCGGCCACCGAGCGGCGCTGCACCCGGCACGGCCCGGTGTAGACGGTGATCCGGGGCCGCGTGGTGACGCCAGCGATCGGGTCGAACACTGGCGTCCCGTCCGGGTCCTCGCGGTCGATCACGCACTGCGCGGTCATCGTCGCCGTAGCGGTCGGCCGGTGGCGCTGCTCCCAGTCGGGGTGGATGACGTGCGAGCCGGGCCGCGGCATTAGAGCGTCAGGGTGCCGTAGTAGGGGTCGAAGTCGGCGATGTCGAAGCCGCTGTCGTCGGTTTCGGCGCCGTCCTCGACCTGCTTCCGTAGGGCGGCCGCGCGCGCGCGGAGCTCGGCCGCGACGGCGGGCCCGTCGGTGGCCAGGTCCTGGGTGCGGATCTTCTTCGACACGAGCGCCTCGTTGGAGGCGATGGTGTCCAACGCCTGCGCGGCCGCCAACCTGACGGAGTCGCCCTCGAGGGTGAGGAACGCCGTGATCTCCGCGTCGCGGAAGATCAGGTTGTCTTCGTCGACGTCGGTCGCCAGCAGCCGCACCTGCCCGATCATCGTGGTCGGATCCATGGTGGGTGGCAGGCCGAATGCCGGGTTGGGCTTGACGTAGAAGTTGCCCTTCTCGGTGTCGTTCCCGGTGCCCGTGGCGGTCAGGGCGTAGGCGTGCAGCCCGGCCGCCGTGGGGTCGAACGCTGCCCGGTAGAGGCCGGCGCCTTCGTGGGTCGCCAGGATCGGCGCAGCGTCACTGCCGTCGGGCTTGGTGACGACCAGGGTGACCGTGGCATCGAGGATCGGCACGCCGTCCGGGTTGGTGACGGTCCAGTCGATGACGACGGTGGTGGAGATCCAGTACACGGACGCGGTCACGACAGGGCCACCTCCGACGGGTTCGATTCGTGGACCACAGCCGCAGAGGACCTGGACAGCGTCGCCCCTTCCGACGCCGGGCCGAGTGTGGCGGCGACCGGTCTGCGTAGGACAGCCCTGCCGCTGGCGCGGTGGACACTGGCCGGCGGGCTGACCGCCGGGATGAACAAGCTGGGCGAGAACACGATGCCGGCGGTGTCGAGTTCCGCGGCGGCACCGATGGTGAACGTCTTGAGCCGGCTGATCACGCCGGCCGTGTCGAGCTCGACGGCCTGGATGAGCGGCTTCCGCTTGGCTTCGATCAGCGCCGCGCCGGTGTCGACCTCAACCGCCTGGGCGACAGTCCGGGTCTTCCGTTCGAGCAGCGCGGTGGCCGTGTCAGTCTCGACGGCCTGGCCGATGATCTTCGTTTTGCGTTCGGTGATCGGCTGGGCGGTGTCGGTCTCGATGACCTTCGCGAGCTGACCCGGCCGGATGATCTCGAACGCGGTATCGAGCTCGACCGCCTGGGCGATCAGTTTGGCCTTGCGTTCGCCGATCGCGGTCGCGGTGTCGGTCTCGATCGCTTGGGCGACGGTCTTGGTTTTCCGCTCACCGACTGCGGTCGCCGTGTCTGTCTCGGACGCCTGGCCAACGGCCAGGGTCTTACGTTCGACCAGCGCAGTCGCCGTATCGGTCTCAGAAGCCTGCGCGAGCGCCTTGAGCTTCCGCTCGCCGACCGCTGTGCCAGTGTCGGTCTCCAGCGCCTGACCGACGATGAGACCTGCGACGACGCTGATGACACCAGCGGCGTCGAGCTCGCTGGCCTGACCGATGACCCTCGTCTTGCGGGTAGTGATCGCGCCAGCCGTGTCGGTCTCAGTGATCTGGCCGACGGCCTTGAGTTTCAGCTCGACCAGGGCTGTTGCGGTGTCGGTCTCGACAGCTTGATCGACCGCGGCTGACAAGCCGACGGCTGGCATTTCGGTCGCCCGTGGTCGCCGGTAGTTCCGCATCGGGTTGGTGGGGCCGCGGCGGTGCCCGGGGGTGGACCGTCGACGAGAACCGACCAGCGGCCCGGCTACTTCGCCACCTGCGGCGAGCACCTCGACGGCGGCGATGCCGCACCAGTCGTTGGTGGCCGACCATGTGATCGTGACCGAACCGCCGGCCGCGATGTCGGCCTGAGCCCCGTTACCCGCGGCCGAACCGCTGTTGTCGTTGCTGATCCACCGGGACGTGCCGGCGGTCACGCTGGTGATGGACTGGCCGTGCGCCAACCCGGCCGACACCATATTCCCGGCCGTCGAGCCGGTGAAGGTGATGCTCGGGGTCGAGGTGCCCTGCTGGGTGAACGACTGCTGGGTGCCGAACGCGGTGACCAGATCCGCGCCGGTATAGCTGACCGAACCGCCGTTGAGCGACGTTGGAGTTGCTCCGGCGACCGTGAGGGTGATGGTGTGCGCGCCCGACGACACGGCGGGCAGCCCGAACAGTTGCACGAATCCGGCGGTGGAGCCGCCGGAATGGATCGCCGGACCCAGCGTGGGGATCGTCGTGTTCGGCCCGGCCGGGTCCAGCTTCGCCGTCACCGAAACCCCGGTGTCGTCCCCGATGCCGAGCGCCACCGCGACGACCAGGGCCACATCCGAGGCACCGGCCGTGTGCGTCCACGACAGCGTGACGCTGCCGACCGACTTGGCGCCAGCGGCGGACGGGCCTACGGCATCGAAGGCGACGGGCATGCGGCCTCCCGCCCTATGGTTAGAGCTGGGTGGTCTGGAACAGCGCGTACTGGTGCAGGGTGACCGCGTTGGCTGCGTTCGACGTTTGGCAGGCGACGAACAGGTCCGCGATGTTCGCCACATTCGAGTCGAACCCGGTACCCACCGCCGGAGAGGTCTCCGGCGCCAGCAAGTCCGGGTGACCATGGGTCGTTATGTCCGCCGCGGAGGCGTCGATCACGGCCCGCGAGTGGAACTGCGCCTGCCCCATCAGGTTCGCCGACGTGCCCGAACCAAGCGACCGGCAGGTCAGCATGATCTCCAGCCACCACGGCACCAGGGTGTGCGCCGTCGTCGACGTGACCAGCGCACCGGTCGTGAACGCCACGATCGTCGAGGTCGGGCCAAGGCGGAACTCGAAGGTGAACGTCGGCGACGTGGTGACCACATTCGAGATCCCGCCCGCAGCGCGCACCCACAGCATCTTCCCCAGGAACCAGTCGTCCGCGGGGATCGTGCGCCGCGCCGGCGTCGGCAGACACGACACCGCAGTCGTGAACGACGCCAGCGCCGGCCCGGCGACCTGCGCCGACGAGATGCACTCCATCCAGCCTGTGGACATCTCAGTCGCCCCTCTCGGCCGACGGGGCGTGCCCGTTGGTCAGCCCGGCCATGTTCAGCCCGGGAACGATCAGCCCAGTCAGCGCGTCCGCCCCCTTCTCGAGCTGCGACGCCCACACCTTCGCGTCCTGCTTCGCCAGGTTCACCGTGACGGTCGCCGGGCCGCAGCGGACCGTGAGCAGCAGCCGGGGGCCGGCCGGGGTCTGAACCTGCGCGGTGGTGAGCAACGCCGGGTAGTCCGGGCCGACGAACGGGTTCCCGGCGTCGACGGGTGGCGTCTGCTGTGTCGCCTCGGTCATCAGGCTGCCCGCGCGAACCCGGCCACAGCGATCTGCGCCGTGATGTCGGAGCCGTCCGGGGTGATCGTGAAATCGTGATGGGTCAGCGGCAGGATGTCCGTGTCCGATCCAGCCCCGGTGTCGCCGTCGTAGCAGATCAGCAGCTTCGAGATCGCGTTCCCCGTGCCCGCCGTCCACACCTGGTCCGGCATGTCCACGTCGACCCAGTTGTTGGTGTCGTCCACCGTGACCGTTACCGAGGCTGAGACGGTCTTGCGGCCCAGCGTGGTCTGCTCGTTGTTCGCCGCCGCGAGCAGCACCGACAGGTTGTCGTGGTTGTTCAGGGTGTCGTCGCCCTCGAGGCCGGTGGTCTCGATCGGGACGACGATCAGCGCGTCCGAGGCGGCGGGCAGGGTGGCCCAGTGCGCGAAGCGGCCTTTGCTGATGTTGAAGACCTGGTTGGCCACCGGTCAGCCCTCTTCCCGCTCGAGCCAGTAGAAGAAGTCCACCTTGGTCTGCCCAGCGGCGTATACCTCGTCAGTGACCGGCTCGGTGTCGTCGTCGGAGTCGACGTACTTGTCCGGCTGATGGGTCACCCGATAGCGCACATCACCGTCGAGGAAGCGGAAGATGATCACATCGGCTTGGACGAAGGTGTGTGTCACCCGCCACGGTTCCTCTGGCGGGCCGCCGGGCCGGTGAACGACCTGCTCGCCTTCGACGTCGATCCAGCCTTCAACCCGGCCGGCGGCGACGAACCTGGTGGACACGCCGCACTCGTCGGGCAACTCGCCCTCCAAGCGGACACCGGCCAGCGGCCACGGCGGGCCGTCGCTGGTCTTGTCGGCGAGTTTGCGGATGCGCAGACCGGCAGCCATCGCTGACCCCTTCTCTCACGTCGAACGGCGGCGCGGACTGGCTGTGGCCTTCTTGGCAGGCGCAGCCTTCTTGGCAAGCGTCGGCGCCGGTTCGCGGATCTCGACCCGCCCCGACGTCGGCTGTTCCGCGTCTCCACCCCGGGCACCAGCCAGATCCGACCGCAACTCCCGAAGCTCGTCGAGAACGAGCGACAGCAGTTCGTCGGTGACGGTGCGCGGGGTGGGACGCGGATCGGGCATCAGGCGACCGTGGAGGCGACAGCAGCCTTCGGGTCGAGCAGGCTGCCACCGAACACGTGCCGCACCTTGTAGTTAATCCCGTCGGTGTCGAAGTCGCCGTCCTCGACGGCCACCGGCCCGCCGCCCACGCGCAGCGCGTTCGGCGCCTTGGCGAACAGCTCCGGCGACTCGTGGCCGCGCAGGAACCCCATCTCGAGCGCCGGCCGGCCGACTGCCTGCTCGGCGAACAGGTACCACGAGTTGGGGTTCGTCACGCCGATCACCGGCAGGTACGGGTTGACCACGAGGGTGGTCCGGTTGGTCATCCAGTTCTTGGCCACCAGCTGGTCGGCGGTCGCCGACGAGGAGCCGGCGGCGATCTCGATCTGGATGGCGTTGAGGATGTTGTTGGCGACGACCTCGAGCGCCGGCGGCACGACCAGCCGGACGTTGCCGCTCAGGATCGGGTTGCCGTCGATGTCGCGCTGGGCGGCGAGGACGGTGAACGCCGTCTGTAGGCCGGCCACGGACAGCGCCGGGTTGCCGGTGACGATGTTGCTGTTGCCGGCAGCGAAGAACGTCGCGTCCGGGCCGCCGCCGGTGGCGGTGAACAGGTCGGTGAAGAACCGGTCCTCGGAGATGCGGGCGGCCTTGGCGAGACGGTTGGGCGTGTTCCGCAGGCTGTCGAGGTCGTCGTTGATGAATGCCTCCCACAGGAACGGCACCCGGCGGCCGAACTTCTTGACCGCGTACTCGTACTTGCCCTCGGTCAGGGCCTCCTCGGGGTACTCCGACCCCTGCGGAACCTCGGGCAGCACCGCTTCGGCGCCGTCCATGGTGAACCGCTTGACGGTGCGGAAATCCCGCACGGTCGCGCGGCGCGCCACGGATGGCCACACGCTCGGCCATTCGGCGTAGGCGCCGAGCATCTGCCGGTCGAGGATGTCACCGAACAGCAGCGGGAAGTCGCTGGTGCTCATGGCTTCCTGCATGCGGTGCATCGGGGTGCGGCCGGACAGGACCCCGGCGTACAGCTCGGCGGCCTCGGCCAGCGAGCGGTGGTAGCGGGGGTCGTCGCGGCGCATGCCGCGCACCGAGGTGCCGGCGTCGCCGAACAGGCGGTGGATGGATGCTTCCTCGGCCCGGACGGTCTCGAGGAGGTCCAGGAAATCGGTCATGTCAGATCCTCCTGAGATCAGGCCGGGGTGCCGACTGCGACAGCGAACTGCGCGAGGCGGACCGGGATGACGCCGGCGCCGGCGCCCTTGGTGGCCAGGTTGTGGCCGAACAGTTGGATGCCGACGCCTGCGGCGACGACGAGGGCGCCGGTGGCGCTCGTGATGTAGACGGGCAGCCCGACGGTGGCCAGCGCCCCGGTGACGGACACGTTGAACACCCCGTCGCCGACCTGGACGGTGGCGAACCCGGCGGCGTCGCGGGTGGTGAGCGCAACGCCTGGCATCATGCCGACGACCACTGGGCCGCCGGACACGACGCCGGCGATGACCGGCAGGTAGAGCTGGTTGCCGTGCTCGAACTCTCGATTCTTGGCCATCGCTCAGCGTCCCTTCGCTGCGAGGTCGGCTGCGGACTCGGACATGCCGAGCTCGCGGAAGGCGCCGCCGAGGCGCTCCTCCAGGTTGATCTGCTCGCCGCCGGCCTGGGCGGTGCCGCCGAGGCCGCGGGGCCGTCCGAGGCCCTGCGCCTGCAGCGACTCGGCGTGCTCGGCTTCGGCGGCGTCGCGGGCGCGGGTGGCCCGGTCGCGGAGGGCGGCCTCGTCGAGGGTGTCGTTGACCAGCGGCAGCCGGTCGTCCTCGAGGAGGTCGGCGGTGATGCGGCGGATGGCCAGCGGCGGCAGCCACGCGTCGGCGAGCGTCTCGGTGACGACGTCGCGGGCCCGGTTGCGGGCCGCGTGGATGGCGGCGGTGCGGCGGAGCTGCGCGAGCTCGGCCTCCATCACCTGGCGAGGGTTGGTGGGCGCGGTCGCACCGGCACCCGGGGTGTCTGGCATAGCGGTCTCCTCTGCGGATGGGGCGGTGGCGTCCGGCGCGCCGGCCGGCTCCTCGGTCGTCGTTGCGTCCTCGGCGGGCGGGGTCGTGTCGTCGGGTGGGGTGTCGCCCGACGGTTCAGCGTCGGCAGGTGGCGGGGTATCGACGGCTTCTGCGGCGGGCACGGGCACGTACCGGGTCTCAGCGCGCACCTCGACCGGGTCACCGGTCAGCGACACCACCGTGTCCTCGTCGTTGACGGTGTAGGACTGTTGCCACGTACCGGCCTGGTCGCCGCCGTCACGCTCGAACCAGACCGTGTCCTCGTCGAAGTCGCGGACCCATACCCACCGCTTCTCGTCGGTGGCGTAGGTGTCGTTCAGCGCCTGCCGCAGCTGCTCGCGGCGGTTCTCCGCCGTGGCCTCGGCGACACCGGCGGAAATGGCCCGCTCAACCACGCGGGCGGGGGTGGCGGACTCGAGGACCTGAATGATCCGACCGCCGCGACCAGCCCTGGTGACGAAGTCCACCGAGGCGACCTCTGCGATGCGTTCCACGATCCGGCCGCGGCGCCCTTCCGCCTCGCCGTCGCTGACCTCGGCGCCTCCCCGGATCGACACACCGATCGAGTCGGCCATCTCCGCGATCGCATGCCGGAAGGTGTCGAACACCCGGGCCTGCGCGACCAGCGCCTGACCGTTCCAGACGGCGTCCTCGACCAGAACCCCGGCCAGGTCACGCACCGACCGCGCCGGCCGCTCGACCGACTCGGTGTAGGTCGGATGATCGAGATACATCTGCGTCCCGGCTGGGAAAATCTGCTCGGCCGCCGCCTCCTCAAGCACCTCGGGCGTGTAGTAGCCAGTCGTGCCCCAGCCGGGAGTGATCAGCTGCACCAGCAGCCGACCGGTGCCCTCAGCCGGGGTCGCCGCCTCGGCCAGCGGCCGGGTCTCGTGGAACGTCAGCCGTTCCAGGGTGTCGGGCATCGTGCCCTCCTCGGTCACGTTGACGTTGAGTGCGGCGAGCTGCTTGCGCGCCTTGGCGACGGTGGCGTGGCAGCCACGCTTAGCGCCGGTGTCGGCGTTGACGACCGCCCACCGGGTCTTTCCGCAGCCGCCGGCGCCCTTGCGTATCGCCCACGGCATGACGTACCCGGCAGGGTCAGGAGCCGAGGCGGGCGCGGACGGCGGCCAGGTCCGCCGCGGTGATCTCGGCGGCGTCGAGGGCCCGGCCGAGGTCGGCGAAGGTGCCGTGGACATTGCGGAACACCGCCGCCAGCCGCTCCTGCCCCGGCTCAGGGACGGACTCGGCCACCGTGTCCTGGTACTGCTCGGCGAGCTCGGCAAGCCCTTCACGAGTGTCGGCCACGAACTGGGCGACATCGGCGGCGTAGTCCCCGACTCGGTCCGCGTACGCCTTCGGCTTCGACGCAGGTGCGGCTACCTTCTTCGCCGCCGGCTCCGACGCTGTGGCCTTCTTGGTCTCGGGCATTGCCGGGCCCTCCTCGGGCGTAGGGTGAGCGATTGATGGGCGCGGACGACGACACCGACTGCTCCGGCCATGACTGGCAACCGACCGAGGTCGCCCTCGGCGGCGGGGCGCACCTGACCTACCGGTGCACCCGCTGTGACGCCGTCCTACTCAGGGCCCCCGGCCAGCCGTTCCCCGACTAGCGCACGACACGCAGCGGGCGACGCAGCTCCCGCGCAGGCCGCGGCACATGCGAATCGCGCCACCCGGTCGTGGAGCGCACCATCGACAGATCCGACCAGCTCGCCGTCCCCGCATTCAGCGCATGCAACCGGGCCGGGCCCATGATGGTCAGCTTCGTGGCCTCCGGCAGCGCCGCGAATACCCGCCGTGCATCAGGCAGCAGATCCACCGGCTCGGCGAGGTTGAACCCGAGCTCCCGCCACGTCTTGATTTTCGGCACCCGGGCGCACCGGCCCTGCTGGTGATCGCTCGGGCCCATCTCGTCCAACGGATGCTCACTGCCGTGCATCGACCAGCACGACGGGCAGGTGCGGGAGTCCAGCTGCGCGGTCCACACCCAGCCGGCCAGGACGTCGGCGTTGGCGAACTGTCCGGCGGCGGCGCCGGAGCGGTAGGCGTCGAGCATCTCGGTGCGGGCGATACCCAGGGCGCGGGTCAGTCCGCCGTTGAACACGCCCTCGGCGCGGCGCAGCATCAGCCGGGCCGCTGTGCGCGGGTTGTCCCCGATCGCGACACCGCGGATCAGCGTCTGGCGCATCGCCTCGGTGGCGTGCGGCTCGAGGAACCGGGTGCGGGCGGTGATCTGCTCGGTGGACCGTTCGACGATCGCGCCGATCGCGTCCGCGGAGACCCGGTCGAAGCCGACGGCCAGGCTCGCCTGGTCACCGGCCACTGGCGGGAGCTGGGAGGCGATCAGCCGCGCCTGCCATGCTGCGGCCGGGCCGACGACATCGGGCAGGGAGGTGACCACGGTGACGCCGGCGAAGTCGGCCAGGGCGATGATCTCCCGGCGGGCCACCTCGAGGGCGCGTTGCGCGCGGGAAGCGCGCAGGATCTGCGACTGGTCGGGCCAGCGGCCGTCGACCGAGGCCTCGACCAGGTCGTCGATCCCTTTCGCCCACGCGTCCTCGATCTGCTCCCACGCCCGCACCCACGCTTCGACCAGGTCGCGGGTGACCCGACCGACGTTGCCGGCGATGACGACGCGGAGCTCATCGGACAGCCGCAGCGTCTGCCGGGTGATCGGCATCTCAGCCGGCGGTCAGGGCTGGGCAGTTGTGCCCGCCGCAGTCCGGGCAGTGATCGAACTCGAACAGGGCTACCCCGTACGGCGAATGCTGCGCCGCCGTGACGTGCAACGACGACGGCAGCAGACAGCTGTCACACCAGCCGCCGGTGGCGACGTCGACGAGCTCCACATGCACCACCAGCGCGTCGCCGTGCATCACGGCTCGCCCTGGTCGTCGTCGACGCCGGCGCCGGCGAGCGCGGCCTCCGGGTCCTGCCCGCGGCGGAACGCGTCCACCGCCGCCTGACCTGCCGACACCGCCGGGTCGATGAACCGGCCGTCGTCGTCGGTGATCTCCTCCAGGATCTCGTCGACGTCGTCCACGCCGAGCGCCTCCAGGAGCAGCCGGGCGATGACCTCGCCGGGCAGCTTGTTCGTCTGATCCGCCGCCGCGATCGCCTTCACCAGCACGTCGACCGGCATCGAATCCCACTCCGGCCACACGATCTCCACGGTCTTCTCGACATCCCCGGCCAAGGTGACGAGCTCCCGGTTGCCGTCCCGGACGACGGTGCCGCGCAGCGGTCCCCGCTTTGCCTTCGCCGCCTGGTCGATGACATGGTTCAGGATCCGCCGGAAGGTCTGCGACCACAGCTCCCGCCGCAGCCGCATCGCATGCTCGGTCGGCTGATCCAGCGTCTCCGCCGTCGCTCGAGCGCCGGCCACGCCGGGGTCGCCGAGCAGCATCGTCACCGGCACGTCCAGCCCTGCGGCCACCATCGCCGCCAGCGGCCGGCCCGAGTTGGAGTCGATGGTCGCGCCGGTCTTGGGCACCGCCTCGAGATGGGTGGACTCGTCGAACACGGCGGTGCCGCCGACGTCGAGGTGCTCGCCGCTGATCGGGTTCTCCGCTGGCGCAGCTGCGATCCGGGCCTTCACCCCGGGCACTTTCGACCCCTTGGTCGACACCCGGTAGGCGTAGCGGGACAGCGCCTTGACCAGGATCGCCCAGTCCTCGAGGAACACCTTGTAGGAGCGGGCCCACGCCAGTGGGGCGTAGCAGTCGGGCATGCCGAACTTCCACCCGTCCAGGGCGTTGACCCGCACGTGCACCACCGGCGCGTCCCACAGCACCTGGTGCCCGTTGATCGACCCGACCCGGATCTGCGGCCAATAGCCCTCGGCCGGGTAGTAGACGGTGACCGTTTCCTCCCGGGTGACAGCGCGGGCGGTGTCGACGACGGTTCGCACGTAGGTCCGCTGGTAGAACCACGGCGCCGCCCGGTCCTCCGGGTCGCAGATGATGTCGCCGATCTCCGAGTGCGGGATGGACCGCACCTGCACCTGCCCGGTCAGCGGGGCGGTGAACAGGGCAAGGAACACGTTGCCGTCAGTGGCGAGCGCCCGTTCCTTCTCCTCGCGGGCCTCCGGGCCGGTGAACGCGGCCACGTTCGACGGGTCGTCGAGGAACGCCTGCACCACGGCGTTGACGTCCTGCCCGCCGTCCTCGTCGGATGCGGCCCGAGCCTGGATCGACACCCCGCCGCCCCAGATGTAGCCGATGCGGATCGCCACCCCCCGCTTCATCAGCGGGTTGGCGACCGCGGTCACCCGGCACAACTCGGCGGCACGCTTGCGGCCCTCGGCGGTGAACTCGAGGTCCGCCCACGCCAGGATCCGCTGCCAGCCCTGGTCCTCAAGCGCGAGCTGCAGCTCGGCGATCGACTCCTGCAGCAGCGTGGTCGTCTCCCGCTCCCGCTCCAGCGCCGCCGTCGTTTCGTCGACCGGCTGCGCCACCTCGGCGAGGCCGAGCATGTCGCGGATGCCCACGTCGACCTCCCTGTCAGTGGGGCGAGATCGACCAGCCCTGCACAGCGGCCATGGTGAACTCGTCGGGCTCGAACACCGACCCGTCGAGCAGCGGCGCGAGCAGCAGCCTGGTCAGGGCCTGGGACAGTGCGTCGACCTGGTCGTCGTTGGTCGCGTTCGGGAACCCGGCGCACTCCTCGACGAGCTCGTCCACCCATGGAGCGATCGACGGGTCGGGCAGCCACACGTTGCCGGCCTCGACGAACGGCGACACCGCCGACGCGCGAGCTGGTTTGCTGCCTTCCGGTTCCACCGGCACCAGGCCGGGGACGGTGCGCCGCAGGGCGGAGATTACGGCCGGCCCGTTCGCCTTGTCCTCGATGTACTTCCCCGCCGCCTGCGGCCACCGCGCCGACAGCACCTTCACGGCATGGCAGGTCTCCACGAACGACATGCGGGCCCGGACCTGGTCGAGCAGATACGCCTCGGCGCCGCGGCGCATCCACACCTGCCCGACGACATAGTCGGTGCCGGCGGTGTCCTTGAACGTCATGTCCCACGACTGGCACAGCTCGAAGTCCCGGCCCGGCAGCCAGCGGGAGCCGTCGTCGCGGACAACCCAGGGCGCT
>Ga0184612_10000059_pt1 | contig 48377 bp, 42 predicted proteins | sample PLM3_60_coex_FD_133163 | JGI IMG/M metagenome (GOLD analysis project Ga0184612, IMG submission 133163) | Groundwater sediment microbial communities from an aquifer in East River, Colorado, USA - PLM3_60_coex | ecosystem: Environmental > Terrestrial > Soil > Riparian zone | place: USA: East... | reverse complement strand
GCGAGGGCCCAGGGGTTGCAGAGCACCCTTCGCGACGATGTCTCAACGACCGCACCCTGAAACCCTGGGTCCCCGCTTCCGCGGGGATGACAATCTTTGTGTAAGGGAGAAAATGAGATCAGCCGTCACCGGTCAGTACTCGCGCATAGACAGCCCGATCGATATTGCCACCCGATAGAACCAGTGCCACACGCTTGCCGGCCATCGAGTCCCGTTCCTTGAGCAGCGCCGCCAGCGGCGCGGCGCCGGCGCCTTCCACCACATTGTGGGTGTCGGTGAAGTAGTGACGCATGGCCGCTTTGATCTCATCTTCGCCTGCGGTCACCACGCGCTCGGCATGGGCGAAGATGGTGGCCAAGGCGGTCTCGTCGGGCACGCGGCAGGCCATGCCGTCGGCGATGGTGTCGGCGCTGTTGGTGGAGACGGACGCGCGCTTGGCAAACGAGAGCGCATAGGCGGGGGCGTTCTCGGCGACCACGCCGACGATCTTGGTCTTGAGACCGAGGGCGTTGCGCGCGGCGATGGTGCCGCAGATGCCCGAGCCGAGACCGATCGGCACATAGACGGTGTCCAGGTCGGGCACGGCGCCGAACAGCTCCAAGGCATAGCTGGCAACACCGAGAACGAGCCAGGGATGGAACGAGGGCAGGCGGTGGAGATTTCGTTGCCGCGCCAGATCCGCGGCAAACTCGTAGGCGGCCTGGAAGTCGTGGCCATGCTCGATCAATTCCGCTGCGAGGGCGCGCATGGCCGCGTTCTTTTCCACGCTGTTGCCGTGGGGAACGACTACGACGGATTGCAGTCCGGCACGCTTGGCCGCAAAGGCGATGCTCTGGCCGTGGTTGCCCCGGGTCGCCGCGACGACGCCGGCGATGCCCGGCTCGACGCGCTTGAGCGCGGCCATGTAGGTGACGCCGCCGCGAATCTTGAAGGCGCCGATGGGCGTGTGGTTTTCGTGCTTCACCCAGACTTCGGCCCCGGCACGCTCACAGAGGAGCGGCCAGCGATACTGCGGTGTGGAGGGCATGACAGAATGCACAAGCGCCGCGGCCGCCTCGAGAGCGGAGAGCGCCGGCAGCTTCGGATCGGTGGCGGGCAGCACCGAATGACTCTCGTCCCTCACGCCTCCTCCTGGAACACCTCTTCGCGCTTGCGGCGAACGGCGGGACTGAGGACGATGATCAATGCCAGCAGCGACAGCACCAGCATCGTGGCGCTGATCGGCCGCTCGACGAAGACCATGGGATCGCCATGGGACAGGATCATGGCGCGGCGCAGATACTCCTCGAACAGATCGCCGAGGATGAAGCCCATGAGCAGCGGCGCCGGTTCGCAATCCAGCTTGACGAGGACGTAACCGAGCAGGCCGAAAATCGCCATCAGATAGACATCGAACTCTACATTGCGCACGCTGTAGACGCCGATGCAGCAGAACACCAGGATCGCCGGATAGAGCAGGTGATAGGGCACGCGCAACAGCCGCACCCAAAGTCCGATCATAGGCAAATTCAGGATGACCAGCATCAGGTTGCCGACCCACATGGAGACGATGATGCCCCAGAACAGCTCCGGCCGTTCCGTCATGACCGAGGGGCCGGGCACGATGCCGTGGATGATCATGGCGCCGAACATCAGCGCCATCACCGGATTGGGCGGAATGCCCAGGGTCAGCATGGGAATGAAGGAAGTCTGCGCGCCCGCATTGTTGGCGGATTCCGGCGCGGCGACGCCTTCGATGGCGCCCTTGCCGAAGCGGCTTTGGTCCCGCGACAGCTTCTTCTCCAGGGAGTATGCGGTGAAGGAGGAGAGAATGGCGCCGCCGCCCGGCAAGATGCCGAGCGCAGAGCCCAGGAGCGTGCCCCGGATGATCGGGCCGACGATGCGCCGCAGATCCTCCCGCGTCGGCAACAGGCCGGTGACGCTCTTGACCATCGGCTCGCGCGTCAGTTCATGCTCCAGGTTGTGCAGGATTTCCGAGATGCCGAACATGCCCATGGCGACGGCGACGAGGCCGATCTCTTCGCTCAGCTCGGGGATGCCGAAGGTGAAGCGCATCGCGCCGGAATTGATATCGGCGCCGACCATGCCCAGCAGCAGGCCGAGCAGGATCATGCCGAAGGCCTTCAGCAGCGAGCCATGCGCCAGCGCCACCGACGCGATGAGGCCAAGCAGGATCAGGGAGCAATAGTCCGCCGGCCCGAATTCGAGGGCGACCCGCGCCAACATCGGCCCGAGAATGGCGATAACGCAGGTAGCGAAGGTGCCGGCGACGAAGGAGCCGATGGCGGCCGTCGCCAGCGCGGCGCCGGCGCGGCCCTGTCTCGCCATCTGATAGCCGTCGATTGCCGTGACCACGGACGAGGTTTCGCCCGGCAGGTTGATCAGGATCGCGGTCGTCGAGCCGCCATATTGCGCGCCGTAATAGATGCCGGCGAGCATGATCAGGGCCGACAGCGGCGGCAAGGTGAAGGTTATCGGCAGCAGCATGGCGATGGTCGCGGCGGGACCCAAACCGGGCAGGACGCCGACGAGTGTTCCCAGCAGCACGCCGGCGAAGCAGTACATCACATTGTTCAGCGTGATGGCGGCGTCGATGCCGATAGCGAGATTGGCGAGGAGTTCCATGATGCCGGCCTCCGCTCAGTTGAACCAGCGGCCGATGACGGGAATCGGCAGGCCAAGACCCATGACGAACACCAGGAGCGCGAACGCCGTGAGGCCGATCGCCAGGGGAATGGCGACAATCCAGCGGAACCGGCCGCTGGCGTAGGCGCTGATCATCACCAGGGCCAGCAGGGCGGCGGCCAGACCGGCGCCGCGGAGCACGAGACCGAACAGCACAATGGGGCCGAGCACAAGAAGCCCTGCCTTTAGCGCGAAGCCTTGGAGCGGCGGGCCGTCGATAACGAAGGCGCGGATGGTCGTCGCCAGTCCGATGATCACCAGCAAGATTGCCAGAACGGTCGGAAAATAGGCCGGCCCCATTCGCGTCGTCGTGCCGAACTCATAGTCTTGGGCGAGAATGCCGAAAGCGAGGCCGCTGGCGGTAAAGATCAGGCCGGCCCAGAAATCCTTGGGATGTCGGATGGCCAAGCGCATTGGACGCCTCCCCTGGTCAGAAGAGCATCACTCGATCCCCCTCTCGCAACGCCATGACAGCGGTGCGAGAGAGGGGATCCTGATATCGGAGAGCGATGGCGAAAGGAATAGACGCCCTCCGATCCGAAAAGATCCGGGCCGGTCAGTCGGCGTAGACGCCCGCCGCCTTGATGATGGGCGCCCATTTGTCGATTTCGGCCTTGAGGTGGGTGCGTAGACCCTCGGGCGTGGCGCGGTCGGCCGAAACGGGCTCAGTGCCCAGTTCGGCAAACCGCTCAATGACCGTCGGGTCCTTGAGCGCCACCTGCAGCGCGGCGGTCAGCTTCTCGATGACTGGCTGCGGCGTTCCCTTCGGCGCATAGAGGGCATGCCAGACCGAGATCTCGAATCCTGGCAGGCCAGCCTCATCCATCGTCGGCACGTCCGGCAGCGCAGCCACGCGCGTCTTGGTGGTCACGCCATAGGCCTTGATTTCGCCGGCCTTGATCTGGCTGCTGGTGTTGGTCGTCTGGTCGCACATGAAATCGACCTGGCCGCCCAGAAGATCGTTCATGGCCGGCCCGGTGCCCTTGTAGGGGACCGTCGTGACCTGGGTCCCGATCGCCGACATGAACAGCATGCCGCAGAGGTGGGACGCCGCACCGACGCCTGCATTGGCGTAGGTCACCGTGTCCTTGTTCGCCTTAACATAGTCGATCAGTTCGGCCAGACTGGCGGCCGGAAAATCCTTCTTCCCGACCAGGGTCATTGGCACTTCGGTCACCAGGCCGACGGGTTCGAAATCGTCGATCGAGTTGTAGGGCAGCTGGCGATAGAGCGTCATGGTTGTGGCCATGCCGATATGGTGCAGCAGCAGCGTGTAGCCGTCCGGCTCGGCCTTGGCGACCCGATCGGCGCCGAGGGTGCCGCCGGCGCCGGCCACATTCTCGACGATGACCTGCTGACCGAGGTTTGTACTCATCGCCTGGGCCACCAGCCGGGTCACCGTATCGGTGGGGCCGCCGGCGGCGAAGGGAACGACGACTGTGATGACCTGGTTGGGATAATCGTCCTGCGCCTGGGCGCCGGGGCTGCCCAAGAGCACGGTCAACGCGAGTGCCGCACAGAGTCGCCTCAGCATGATGATCCTCCCTGTTAACATTGATTAGCTATTTATTAGACGCCAACAGTACTGCCGCGCCGCCGGGAATCTCAAGATCGATTGCGCGGCCGCGGACCCACCCGTTGGTCGGCATGGCGGCCCTGTGATAGATTGTGCAGAGCGGAAAATATGCGGACTACCGGCTTGAAACCATTTGTCCTATTGGTCGTTGTCTGGATTCTTGCTGCCTGGGCCGCGCCGGCCGCGGCAGAGGACATTATCTACGCGGTGCCGAATAACGATTGGCGGCTGGTGCTGCAGCGCTTCGAGCCGCAGGAGATCCGCGGCCCCGACGGCAAGCCGGTGCGGGCGCCGGTGGTGTCGCTGAGCGAGGCGCTGTCCATGGCCCGGCCGGGGGCGACGATTCAGCTCCTGCCCGGCATCTATAAGCAAGACACGCTGGCGGACGGCATCTATTTCCCGCGCAATGGGTCGCTGGACAAGCCGATCACGCTGCGCGGCCTGGGCAGCGACACGGTGATCGACGGCACGGCGAAGTCGGGCTTCGCCATGTTCGGCATCGAGATCACCCGGCCGACCGATGAAATCAGCACGCTGCTGCGCCCCGATTTCCGCGGCGGCTCCATCTGCTTCCGCTTCGACAAGAAGCAGTGGATCGTGCTGGACAGCCTGACTCTGCGGAACTGCGCCGACGCGGCGGTAACCGCGGTCGACAGCCAATACATAACCCTAAAGAACTCCACAATTCTGGCCGGACTCTATGCGTTCTTCGCCGAAGGGCCGAACACCCATCACTTGCTGCTGGAAAACAATGTCTGGGTGCAGGATCCCTCGGAGGCGATGTGGAACAAGAACCATTGGTGCGAATACAAGTACGGCACGCTGAAGGCGCAGGCCGGCGCGCTGTTCGCCGGGCTGGATATCGCCGGCGACGTGATCATCCGCCGCAATCGGGTGCAGCATGCCTTCAACGGGGTCCGCATCGATGTCTCGACGCCGCTGCGCGCGCAGCCCAGCTGGCGCGGCAAGCTCAGCGCCAATATCGAGGTCTACGACAATGATTTCGCCTTCATCCGCGACAACGTGCTGGAGCCGGAATACGACGCCACCAACTGGTGGTTCCATGACAACCGCATCCGCAACGCCCATGCCTGGTTCTCCTTCGACGGGCTTTATGGTGGCCGCTGGTACGTCTATGACAATGTCGGCTGGTTCGACGACAAGCCGAGCCGGGAATGCGCCGCCAGCGGCGCCTGCCGGAAGTGGCAGGAGCGGAATCCCGCCCTCTGCGGCGAGCTGCATGATGCGGGCCGCGTGTTCAAGTTCCGTCCCGACGGGCGCTATGCGCCGGGGCCGCTCTATGTCTTCAACAACAGCTGGTACCTGCGAACCAGCATCATCAAGGACGGCCGGCTGGGCTATATCGGGCATTGGAACAACGCCATCGATTTCTGCCGGCCCGCGGACTATCCCGATGGGCTGTGCCAGGCGGTGAAGCCCTTCTTTAACGGATTCCTCTGGGATATCGACAACTACTCCTTCCTGAACGATGTCAGCAATCACCCGGATTTTCCCGTGAGCCTGCGGGCCCAGGGCTACCGCGTGAGCGGCATTGGCGTGCCGAGCTCGCAGCCGCTGTTCGTCGATGCTCCCCATGGAAACATGACGCCCGTCGACAACAGCCCGACACGCGGCACCGGCTGTGTCGTCCATGAGGATCAGGACGGCATCCTGACCTGCACCGAGCCGGCCACGAAGGGTGGAGGACCGGATGCGGGCGCCCATCTAGATGGCGGGCGCAGCGAACCCGTACGGTTCCTTCACTATGACGGCGGACTCTACCAGGAAGCGCCGCGCATGGTGCATGTGGATCTGCCGGACAGGGCTGCCGGCAGCAAGAGCCTGCGGGTGACGTTCTCAACGCCGATCATGCTGACGAGAAGCGATGCGCGCGCGGAATTCGACTATGGCGCCGATGCGCCCTTGCGGTCGGAACCATGCCAGGTTGCCGGCCGCGTCCTGGCCTGCCGGCTGGAAACGGAGCTGCCCGACGCGGCGCTGCTGGGTGCGGTACTCGACGATGCCATCGTCAGCGAAGATGGGGAACGGGCGACCGCCTGGGGCAGCACCTCCGATCTCGTGACATTGCGGCGGTAGGCCCTGGCCATGCCCGGCCCAGGGATCGGCCGGGTGACGTTGGGCCAATCTGGTGATAGGTATCTGCCATGCCGATTCTCCACTCGAACATCGACATCAGGGGCGAGGATTTTCAGCGTAATTCCGCGGCCCTGTCGGCCCAGGTCGCCGATCTCAGGGCCAAAGTGGCTGATATCTCCCAGGGCGGCGACGAAGACGCCCGCCGGAAACACACTGACCGCGGCAAGCTGCTGCCGCGGGCGCGGGTGGAGGCGCTGCTGGATCCCGGCGCGCCGTTCCTGGAGCTTTCTCAGCTGGCCGCCCACAAGGTTTACAAGGACAACATCCCCGCCGCCGGCCTGATCACCGGTATCGGCCGCGTCAGCGGGCGGGAATGCGTGATCCTGGCCAACGACGCCACCGTGAAGGGCGGCACCTACTATCCGCTCACCGTTAAGAAACACCTGCGCGCCCAGGATATCGCCCGGGAGAACCGGCTGCCCTGCATCTATCTGGTGGATTCCGGCGGCGCCAATCTGCCGAACCAGGACGAGGTCTTTCCCGACCGCGATCATTTCGGCCGCATCTTCTATAACCAGGCGACCATGTCGGCGGAGGCCATTCCGCAGATCGCCGTGGTCATGGGATCCTGCACCGCTGGTGGAGCCTATGTGCCGGCGATGTCGGACGAGAGCATCATCGTGCGCAATCAGGGAACGATCTTCCTGGCCGGGCCGCCGCTGGTGCGCGCCGCGACCGGCGAGGTGGTGACCGCGGAGGAACTGGGCGGTGCTGAGGTGCACAGCAAGGTTTCCGGCGTGACCGATCACATGGCTGATAACGATCTCCATGCCCTTGCCATCGCCCGGCGGATTGTCGGCCATCTGACGACGGTGAAGCAGCCGGCCCTGCGCACCGCCGCGCCCGCCGAGCCGATCTACGATCCGGCGGAGCTCTACGGCATCATTCCCGCCGATACCCGCAAGCCCTATGACGTGCGCGAGGTCATCGCCCGCGTGGTCGATGGCAGCGAGTTCGACGAGTTCAAGCAGCTCTATGGCGCGACGCTGGTTTGCGGCTTCGCCCATCTCTACGGCTATCCCGTCGGCATCATCGCCAACAACGGCATCCTGTTCTCGGAATCGGCACTCAAGGGCGCGCACTTCATTCAGATCTGCGCGCAACGCGGATTGCCGCTGATCTTCCTGCAGAACATCACCGGCTTTATGGTGGGCAAGAAGTACGAAGCTGGCGGCATCGCCAAGGACGGCGCCAAGATGGTGACGGCCGTCTCCTGCGCCCGCGTGCCCAAGATCACCATGCTGATCGGCGGCAGCTTCGGCGCCGGCAATTACGGCATGTGCGGCAGGGCTTTCGGCCCGCGGTTCCTGTGGATGTGGCCGAACTCGCGCATCTCCGTCATGGGCGGAGAACAGGCGGCCAACGTGCTGGCGCAGGTCAAACGCGACGGCATGACGGCGAAGAAGCAGGCCTGGAGCGCGGACGAAGAGGAGAAGTTCAAGGCGCCGATCCGCACCCAGTATGAAACCCAGGGCCATCCCTATTATGCCAGTGCGCGGCTGTGGGATGACGGCGTTGTCGATCCCGCGGAGTCGCGCCGCGTCCTCGGCCTCTCCCTGTCGGCAGCCCTGAATGCGCCGATCGAGACGACTGGATTTGGAATCTTCAGGATGTAAGCCATGAGCGCAATCACGCTGAAAATCGACGATCGTCAGATCGCCACGCTGACACTCAATCGTCCCGTCATCCATAACGCCTTCGACGACACGCTGATCCGCGAGATCACCGAGAAGATCCGCGAGCTGGAGAAGAACAGCACGCTGCGGGCGTTGGTTCTCGCATCGACGGGGTCGAGCTTCTCCGCCGGGGCGGACTTGCAGTGGATGCGCCGGATGGCCAGTGCCTCGATGGAGGTCAACCAGCAGGACGCCGAATTGCTGGGCGGCATGCTGCGACGGCTGCATCTGTTCCCGCGGCCCACCATTGCCGCGGTGCAAGGGGCAGCCTTCGGCGGCGGCGTCGGCCTGGTCGCCGTCTGCGACATCGCCATCGCGTCGGAAATGGCCAGTTTCAGTCTGAGCGAAGTCAAGCTGGGTCTGATCCCGGCGGTCATCAGCCCTTATGTGATCGGTGCCATCGGCGAGCGGAATGCGCGGCGCTATTTTCTCTCGGCCGAGAAGTTCACCGCGGCGGAGGCTCTGCGCATCGGCCTGCTGCATGAAGTCGTGCCGCCCGACCATCTCGCGCGCACGGTCGAGCGTGTCATCGAGTCGGTCCTGCAAGGCGGGCCGCGGGCCCAGGTCGCCGCCAAGCGGCTGATCGATGATATCGCCGGCAAACGGATCGATCCGAACATGCTGGACGATACGGCACGGCGCATCGCCTCCATCCGCTCCAGCGACGAAGGCAAGGAGGGCGTGGCGGCCTTCCTCGACAAGCGCAAGCCCAACTGGATGTAGGCGGGACCAGGTCCGTGGCCGCGTTCTGGAAAATCCTGATCGCCAATCGCGGCGAGATCGCCTGCCGGATCATCCGCACGGCGCGGCGGATGGGTATCCGCACCGTGGCCGTGTATTCCGATGCGGACCGGGACGCCATGCATGTGCAGGCGGCGGACGAGGCGGTGCGGCTGGGGCCGGCATCGGCGGCGGAGAGCTATCTGAACATCGGCGCGCTGATGGACGCGGCCCATCGCACCGGCGTCGACGCGATCCATCCGGGCTACGGATTCCTGTCGCAGAATCCGGCCTTTGCCCATGTCTGCAGCGAGAACGGAATCGGCTTCATCGGGCCGCCGGCGAGCGCGATCCGTATCATGGGCTCGAAAAGCGCCGCCAAGGCCACCATGGCGAAGGCCAAGGTGCCGATCCTTCCCGGCTATCACGGCGACGCGCAGGACGAAAAGACGCTGCGCCAGGCAGCGGACAAGATCGGCTATCCCGTGCTGATCAAGGCGTCGGCCGGCGGCGGCGGCAAGGGTATGCGCCGGGTCGACAGCGGGGCCGAATTCACCGAGGCGCTGGCGGGCGCGAAACGCGAGTCCAAGGGCGCCTTCAGCGACGACCATATGCTGGTGGAGAAGTTCCTGCAGCGGCCGCGCCATGTGGAGGTGCAGGTCATCGCCGACAGCAAGGGCAATGCGATCCATCTGTTCGAACGCGACTGCTCAGTGCAGCGGCGGCACCAGAAGATCATCGAGGAGGCGCCGGCGCCGGGCCTGACGGCGGAGCAACGGCGTAAGCTCGGCGCGGCCGGCGTCGCGGCGGCCAAGGCTGTCGGCTATACCAGCGCGGGAACGGTGGAGTTCCTCTTGGATTCCGACGGGCAGTTCTATTTCATGGAGATGAATACGCGTCTGCAGGTGGAACATCCGGTGACGGAGATGATCACCGGGCTCGATATCGTGGAGTGGCAATTGCTGATCGCGGCGGGCGAGCCGCTGCCGCTGACGCAGGAACAGGTCAAACTGAATGGCCACTCGTTCGAAGCGCGGCTCTATGCCGAGGATCCCGCCCGCGGCTTCCTCCCGGCGACGGGGCGGGTGAGCCATCTGCGCTGGCCGGAGGCTTCAGATCATCTGCGCATCGATACCGGCATCCGTGCGGGCGACGAGGTCGGGCTGCACTACGATCCGCTACTGGCGAAGATCATTACCTGGGGCGAGGACCGGGCAACAGCGCTGGCGCGGCTGCAAAGCGCGCTGATGGCAACTCAGCTCCTCGGTGTGCGCAACAATCTGGAATTCCTGAAAGCCGTCCTCGGTCATGGCGCTTTCCAAGCGGGCCAAGTCTCCACCGATTTCATCGAGCGGCACAAGGACGATGTGTTCGCACCGCCGCCGGCGCCGCAAATGGATGCCTGGGCCTTTGCCTGTCTGGCGATCCTTGAAGCGCGACGCGACGCGGCCGTGGCGCGCGCGCGGGAGTCCGGCGATCCCTGGTCGCCCTGGCATGGCACCGATGGCTGGCGGCTCAATCTGCTGGGTTGCGAGGAGATTCTCCTGCGCCATGGCGGCGAGGTGCATCGGCTCGGCGTGACGTACAACGGCAAGAGCGAATACCGGTTCGACCTGCCGCAAGGACCAAAGGCGGTCAGCGGCCATCGCTCTGCCGACGACAGCTTGCGGCTGATTATCGATGGGCGGCAGGCGACCGGGACCGTGATTCGCGACGGCAATACGCTGCTGGCGGTCACCATGGACGGCAGCTTTGAGTTCGAGCTGGTGGACCCTGTAGCGGCGGCGGACCGGATCGACAGCCATGTGGGCGGACTGTCGGCGCCGATGCCCGGCAAGATCATCAAGATCGGCGCCAAGGCTGGCGAAAAGGTGCGCCGCGGTGCTGTGCTGGTGATTCTGGAAGCGATGAAGATGGAGCACAGTATTACGGCACCCGTGGACGGGCTGGTGGAGGCTGTGCATTACCGGGTCGGCGATCTGGTGAAGGAGGGGGCGGCGCTGCTGTCCTTCGCCGAGGAGGGGGCGTGAGCCGCTTTCCCCCGCGCGTCCGCATGGTCGAAGTCGGACCGCGCGACGGCCTGCAGAACGAGGCCAAGACAGTGCCGACCGCCGTGAAGGTGGCGTTGATCGACCGGCTCGGCGCGGCTGGGCTGAAGACCATCGAGGCCGGCAGCTTCGTCTCGCCGAAATGGGTGCCGCAGATGGCGGACACGGCAGAGGTGCTGATCGGTATTAAGCGCCTGCCGGATGTCAGCTATCCGGTGCTGGTGCCGAACATGAAGGGCTTCGAAGCGGCGAAGGCATCGCGCGTGAAAGAAGTCGCCGTGTTCGGTGCGGCTTCCGAGACCTTTTCACAAAGGAACATCAACTGCTCCATCGATGAGAGCCTGGATCGATTCGCGCCGGTCTGCGAGGCGGCGCAGAGCGCGGGCATCCGGGTCCGCGGCTATGTCTCCTGCGTGCTCGGCTGTCCCTACGAGGGCGAGATCGCACCATCGAAGGTTGCCCATGTCTCGCAACGGCTTGCGGCGCTCGGCTGCTATGAAATCTCGCTCGGCGATACGATCGGCGTCGGCACGCCCGCAAAAGCCGGGCGCATGATCGAGGCGGTTGCGGCGGTGGTGCCGCGGGAACAGCTGGCGGTGCATTTCCACGATACCTACGGCCAGGCATTGGCCAATATTCTCGCGGCGTTGGAGTCCGGCATTGCCACGGTGGATTCATCGGTGGCCGGACTCGGCGGCTGTCCCTATGCCGCCGGCGCTTCCGGCAATGTGGCGAGCGAGGATGTGTTGTATATGCTGGATGGACTCGGCATCGAGACCGGCGTCGATCTCGCGGAGCTGGCCGATGCCGGCACTTACATCTGCAAAGAGCTGGGCCGAGCGCCCGCGTCGAAAGTCGCACAGGCGCTGGCGGGAAAAAAGAAACCGACCGAGGAGACGGCGAAGTCGTGACCTTGCATATCATCAAACTCTCGGTCGGCAGCGAGAGCGTCGAGAGCCTGCGGGAATGGCAGGAGGAAATCCTGGCCAAGAAGCGCAAGAAGCGGCAGAAGCCGGAGCTGTTCCACTGGACCCGCATGATGCCGAAGAAGAAGGCCGAGGTGCTGGACGGCGGCTCGATCTACTGGGTCATCAAGGGTTTCATCCGCGCCCGGCAGCGCATCCTCGATCTCGACCAGCGGATCGACGACGAAGGCCAGCCCTATTGCGCCATCGTGCTCGACCCGCCGCTGATCCCGACCGCGCTGCGCTCCTTCCGCGCCTTTCAAGGCTGGCGCTACTTCGACCCTGCCGACGTGCCGCCGGATGTCGGCAAGCGCGGCAGCGGCAAGAGCCGCGGCCAGCCTTCGGAGGAGATGCTGGCGGATCTGAAGAATCTCGGGTTGCTCTAATCTAGTCGATTGATCGACGCACGCCCGAAAGTCTCTAAGCCGATCTTCTCCAGATCTGTTTGTTCTCTTCAACGAATGCGGAAAAGGTGCGCGCAGGATGGCCCGTGACCCCCGCGACATGCGGCGAAATGACGGCTGTCTGACCCCTCTGAATATGGTCGTAGATGCGGCCGAAATAACCAAGCATGGCGGGCGTCGTTCCCTTGGCTGCGGCGGCAGCAAGATAGTCCGCAAGGGGCGGATCGACATGTTGGACCTTATGGCCGGCAGCCCATCCGATCTGCCCGACGGCTTCGGCAAAGGTGATTGCTTGCGGGCCGGTCAGAGTGTAGGCCTGCCTGGCGTGAGTGGAGTCTAATAGCGCTGCCACGGCCACCTCGGCGATGTCGCGGGTATCAACGAAGCTCACCGGCTGGCCTGCGGACGGCACCACCAGCTCGCCCGCGTCGCGGATAGCCTCGAGATAGAAGGACGGCGTAGCGAAATTCTGCATGAACCAGTTTGGGCGAAGGATGGTCCAGTGGCTCGGCGTGGCTTCGATGACTTTTTCAACCCGGCGTTCGTCGGTGGTGGCATCTTGATTGCCGCCCTCGATCTCTGACAGCAGAACAACCCGCTCAACATCACGCGCCATATGGAGAAACGATGTCACCGTTTCCGCGGGGTCGCTGGTCTTTGGCTTGACTAGGTATATTGCTCCGACGCCGTCTAGGACCGATGGCCAGCTTGACTGATCGTGCCAGTCGAAATGAACGGGCGACACCTGCGGCAAATTCAGTTCGGACACGCTGCGCCCGGCCCCCCGCACCGTAATGCCTGCCCGGCGCGCCAGAGCGGCTGCAACCTCGCGGCCAGTCTTCCCACGGACCCCGGTGACCAGAATGGTTTTCATTTGGACCTCCATGCGCTATGGGCGCCCGCAGAACCGAATTCAGCCGCCGCGGAACGACGAAGCCTCCGCCGCCAGCTTGCGGATCGTATTCCAGTCCCGCGCCTTGATGGCTTCCGCCGGCGTCATCCACGACCCGCCGATGGCGATGACATTCGGCAGACGCAGATAGTCCGCCGCCTGCGTGGGACCGATGCCGCCGGTGGGGCAGAACAGGAGATCGGGAAACGGACCGGCCAGGGCCTTCAGCAGCTTGATGCCGCCGGCGGGCTCGGCGGGGAAGAGCTTCAGCACTTTGCAGCCGAGAGCGACGGCTTGCATGGCTTCGGTCGCGGTCATGATGCCGGGGATGTAGGGCAGATGCGCCGAGGCGGCTGCCTTGATCACGTCCGGGAACAAGGCCGGGCTCACGCCGAAGCGCGCGCCCGCGTCCTTGGCCGCCGTGACATCCGCCGGCGTCGTGATGGTCCCGGCGCCGACGATGGCGCCTTTGACCTTCGAGGCGATCTGCTCGATGGCGGCGAGGCCGGCGGGCGTGCGCAGGGTCATCTCGATCGCCGGCAGGCCGCCGGCGACGAGCGCCTCGGCCAGCGGCACGGCATCCTCGAGGCGGTCGAGAGTGACGACGGGAATGACGGCGACTCCACCCAGGACCGGGCGGATGTCGAGGCTGTCCATGGCGGCGGCGTTTCCCATGCCGCATTTCTACCTGCCCGCTGCAGCGATGGCGAGGGCGGCGCAGTGCAGCCTCGTACGGCAATACGTAAATACAATTTGACTCGGCGTTCGGAATAATGTAAAATACGTAATAAACTTTGAACCTGAAACATCGACGCCTGAGGGAACAGCATGCCCGCACCCGATCTCCCGTCTCGTTCCTCAGCATTGCCATTTCTCGCTTGGCATGGGGTTCATCGTTCGAATTCAACCTGCAGCACCGGTGTCCAGCGGACCATGGCCGGCGATCTCCGGCCCATCCGCAGCGCTAACTTTTTGCGTAAGTCAGTCAGCAGTCTCCTACGGCACGCGGCCGCTGGACGGAGGGGAGGGTTGTTTTCCGGAAATTCCTCGCTGGACATGGGGTGGATCGCTCGGAATCACCCTTGTCGCTGGATGAGCAGCAGGGGCTGTTTTCTGGAACTTCCTCGCTGGACATGGGGTGCATCGCTCGCAATCGCCCCACCGTTGGAAAACCCCAATCTTGTCATCGCCGGGCTTGATCCGGCGATCCACGCGGATGCGGGGAGATCGCGCCGTCTTCGCCGTCTTCTGCATTGCCGGGTCAAGCTCGGCAATGACAAATAGGTGTGGGGTTCTGAATGGTTGGGGTTTCGAGTGGCATTAACATTGTCGTTCAGTGTTCGCGCCGCGGACAAGCTTGACCGGGCGGCGTTCCCGGCGACTCTGCCGCGTAGGCTCGGGCGGCAACTGCAGGGTGCGGCATGACCGGCGTTAAGCACATCATCTCCATCGGCGAATGCATGATGGAACTGCGCCATCGCGACGAGGCGACGCTGACCCTTGGCTTCGGCGGCGATACCCTGAACACCGCCCTCTACATGAGCCGCGCCGGCGCGCCGCAAGGTCTGCGAGTCTCCTATCTCACGGCGCTGGGCGACGATCCCTACAGCGACCGCATGGTCGCAGCCTGGCAGGAGGAGGGGATCGATACCGGTTTGGTGGCGCGGCTGTCCGGGCGCCTGCCAGGGCTCTACATCATCAGGACCAATGCGGCCGGGGAGCGCAGCTTTACCTACTTCCGCATGGCGGCGGCGGCGCGGGACATGCTGAGAGATGGCCGCGCGGAGAGCTTGCGGGACAAGGTCGCGGCGGCGGACTGCATCTATCTTTCGGCGATTACGCTGTCGATCCTTGACGACGGCCAGCGGCGGAGTCTGATGGCGATGCTCGATGCCGCGCGGGCGCGCGGCGCGGAGGTGGCGTTCGACAGCAATTACCGGCCGTCGGGCTGGCCGTCGCCTGAGAACGCGATCCACTGGATGACCGAGGCGTGGCGCCGCGCCACCATGGGCCTGCCGACGCTCGACGACGAACAGCGCCTCCATGGCGACGCCGGGCCGGAGCAATGTGCGGCGAGGCTGCGGAAGCTGGGCGTGGCGGAGGTGGTGGTTAAACTGGGCGAGCGCGGCTGCTATGTCGGCGCGGGGGAAACCGGACAGAACGTCGCGGCCGTCGCCATTGACCGTCCCGTGGATACGACGGCTGCCGGCGACTCCTTCAACGCCGCCTACATCGCCGGCCGCATGAGCGGCCTCGATCCTCTGACTTCGGCCCGGAAAGGCAATGAGTTGGCGGCCATCGTCGTGCAACATCCCGGCGCGATCATTCCGCGCGCGGCCATGGCCAAATTTCGCCTGCTGGAACCTGCCTGATGCTAGGCCGCGCGCAGAATGCGGAAGCCCTCGATCTCCGCGACGATGGGCATCTTCGACCAGCGGTCGGCGTCGTGGAGAATGATCAGCCGGGAGATATCGCCGGCGATCTCGTCATTGATCCGGTCCATTGTCTTGAGCTGCTCCCAAATGCTGCCGACGCCGAAAGCCAGCGGCACATAGACGCCGTCATTGTTGTTGCCCATGATGTTGCGCGCGGCATAGACGCAGTCGCCCGATATCACCATCCGGCGCTTCGCGCATTCGACGACGACGAACTGCTGTCCCAGCGTGTGGCCTTCGCCGGAGCGGGCATGAATGCCGGGCAGGACATTGTCCTTGTCGCCCTCCAGCAAGGTCAGCCGATGATCCACCGAGGCGTCCAGGGCGGCGCGGAGATCGTCGGCGCTGACCGCCAGAGTGAGGAATCCGTAGCGCGGCGGCAGCGCCATCGCCTCCATCCAGGAGAGATACTCGCGCTTCTGAATGTAGATCATGGCGTTCGGAAATTCGCCGATGCCGCCCATATGGTCGAAATGGCCGTGGGAGACGAAGATATCGGTGACCGCTTCGGCCGACACGCCAAGCTCGTTGAGCAGGCGCACCGGCGAAATCCACCAGGGGATGTCGAACTTGGTCGCCATCGCAGCACCGCCGCCCTTGTTCATGAATCCGCTGTCGATCAGCACATTGCGCGTACCGTTGCGGGCGAGCACGAAGGCAAAGGGCACGTTCATCACGCCCTCGTCGAAGGCGCCCTGAATCAGGCTGGCCACCGGCTGATTGCGGCTGCGCGCATATTCGAGAACATAGAGTTCCCATTTGCCGGTCATGTCATTCCTCCGACAGCACGCGGCCGAGGCTGGACAGGCCGACGGCGACGATCAGGATCGCGCCCTGGAAGACGAATTGATAGAAGGTCGGAGCACCGAAGATGGCGAGGCCGTTGAAGCCGACCGCGATGATGAGCACCCCGATGAAAGTGCCGAAGACATGAAACTCGCCGTCGCGCAGCGTCGCCGAGCCGAGGAAGACGGCGGCGAATGCGGTGAGCAGATAGCTGTCGGCGGCGCTGGTGGTGCCGCTGCCAAGCGCCGAGGCGAGCAGGATGCCGGTCAAGGCGGCGCAAACGCCCGACGCGACGAAACCGAGGATCTTGATGCCGTCCACATTGATGCCGCTAAGCCGCGCCGCCGCCGGATTGCCGCCGACCGCCTGGATCGCCTGTCCGACGGAGGTGCGCTCCACCATCAGCCAGAGGAAGAACAGGACAGCCGCCATGATGATGACGTTGTGCGGGATGCCGTAGAAGCGGCCGAGGGAGATCTCGAGAAATTCCTCGGGCACGCCGGCGACGATCGGCACGCCGCTGGAATAGGCGAAATTCAGGCCGACGATGATGGTGCCCATGCCGAGGGTGGCGATCACGGAATTAACCCGCGCCTTGGTGACGATCAAGCCATTGATCAGGCCGATCAGCGCGCCGACGCCCAGCACGATCAGGATGGCGAGCCAGATCGGCAGGCCGCCATGGACGATCAAGCCGGTGACCAGCACGCCCTCCATGCTGGCGGCGAAACCGATGGAGAGATCCAACTCGCCGACGATGACGGCAATGGTGAGGCCGCCCGCGATGATCGCCGCCAGCGACGCCTGATTCAGGACATTGACGCCATTGCCGAGTGTCGGGAAGGCAATGGGCGAAAGAGCGGAGAAGACGACGACCATCAGGCAAAGACCAAGAATAGTGCCATAACGCGCCAGGAGCGCGAGCACGGGCTTATGCGCCGGCATCTGAACGGGTCCAACTTCCAGCTTCGGCCGGGGAATGTCGGTCATGCATGTATCGCGATGTTGGGGGCTGCGTGCTCGGCATAGCTGGCCTGGACGATGTTGTTGCGCGTGATCTCCGGTCCGGTGAGCTGCTTCACCACCCGGCCCTCGGCCATGACCAGCACGCGATCGCAGACTTCCGGCAATTCTTCCGCCTCCGACGAGATGACGATGACAGCGACACCCTCGGCGGCGAGATTGCGAATGAGCCGGTGTATTTCCGCACGCGCGCCGATATCCACACCGCGGGTCGGCTCGTCGAGGATAAGGACGCGCGGCCGCCGGGACAACCACTTGCCGATCAGGACCTTTTGCTGGTTGCCGCCGGAGAGGCGGCCGACCGGCGTATCGACGTTCGGCGCCCGCACGCGAAGCTGCTGCATCATCTCATCAGCGAGCTTGGCGCGGCGTCCCATCTGGATCAGCGGCACTGACGGCGCGACGCGCAGGCGCTGCAGATTTGCCAGGCCGAAATTGAAGGCGATGCTCTTGTTCAGGATCAACCCGTCGGCGCGCCGCTCTTCCGGGATGAAGGCGACGCCGGCCTTCATCGCCGCCGCCGGCGAGCGGGGCGCGAAGGGGCGGCCCTCCAGCGTGATCGATCCCTGCTCGGCCCGATCGGCGCCGAACAGGATGCGGACCAGTTCGCTGCGCCCGGCGCCCACCAGGCCGCCCAGGCCCAGAACCTCGCCGCGACAAAGATCGAGACTGACGCCGCGCACATGGGGGTGGCGGTGGAGATCGCGCAGTTCGAGCACATTGGCGCCGTCGAATTTTGCTGCCGGGCCGCGCTCGGTCGCTTGCATCGCGCCGCCGACGATGGCTTCGACCATATCCCGCCGCGTCAGGCTCTTCCGCATTGCCTGCATGACAGAGCGTCCGTCGCGAAAAACAGTCACCCGATGGCAGAGATCCATAATCTCATCGAGGCGATGGGAGACGTAGAGGACGGCCACGTTGGCTTTCGACAGCTCGCGGACGATGGCAAAGAGGCGCTCGACTTCGTGAACCGAGAGCGACGCGGTCGGCTCATCCATCACGATCAGCCGGCTCTTGCGCACAAGGGCGCGGCAGATCGACACCAGCCAGCGCTCCGCCGTCGACAGCTTGGAGATCGGCGAATCCAGCGGAAAGGCAATGCCCGCCCGGTCAGCGATCGGCTTCACCGTCTCGGTGACTGCGGACCAGGACAGCATGCCGAGCCGCGTCTGCTTCGGCGCGCCCAGCATGATGTTCTCGAGCGCGTTCATGCGCGGCACCAGCGCCAGTTCCTGGTGGATGAAGCTGAGCCCCAGCTTGGTTGCCGTCTGCGGGCTGTCGATGACGATTGGCTGGCCGTCCAGTTCGATCCGGCCGCCATCGGGCCGTTCGAGGCCGGCGAGAATCCGGATCATGGTCGATTTGCCGGCGCCGTTCGCCCCAACAAGGCCATGCACCTCGCCGGCGCGGAGATCGAGACTGACTCCCTTGAGGGCCTGGACACCGCCGAAGGTCTTCTGGATCTCCGCTACGGAAATGAAGGGGGCATCTTGCGACACCCCCGTATCAAGTTCATCGGCCATGCTCGGACCGTATCCAACTCCAGCCGTTCCCGGCTACTGCCCGATGGCGTCGGGATGTTCCTTGACGAACTGTTCGACCGAATCCTTGGTGACGACGACGGCCGGAACTTCCACTGCCTTCGGCTGCCAGGCGTCGCCGGCCTGGATCGCCTCATCGATGATGCCAAGCATGTTGTAGCCTTCGGTGAAGCTGTCCTGCCAAGCCGTGGCCGTCATATGGCCTTTCTGGATGTTCTCCAGCGCCTGGGCGTTGCCGTTGATGCCATAGACCAGCACGTCCGTTCGTCCCTGCTGGCGCAACGCGGAGATGGCGCCGATCGAAGGATCGTCCCAGCAGCCCCAGATCGCCAGCGGGCCGCTATCGGCCGGATGAGCGGCGAGCCAGGCCGTGGCGTATTGCGCGCCGTCCTGGAAATAGCCGGGGATGCGCACTTCGTTCTTGGTGACCTTGATGTCCGGATGCTTAGCGAGGATTTCATCCATGACGAGCTCGCGATTCCGGCAGACTTCGCCGGTGTGATAGGTGAGCGCCAGCACGTCGCCCTTGGCGCCGAGACTTTCCACCATCATCTCCACGATCGGCACGGCCATCGGGCCGCCGCTGCCGTTGGTGGCAATTACGCTGCCGCCGAGGCCGCCGCCCCAGGTGACGACCGGAATCTTCGCCGCATCTGCGGCGGCAAGTCCGGCGCCGATGGAGCTGACCGGGAACACCATGTCGACAATGGCGGTCGCCTTGCGCTGAACGAAATTCTGGATGCCGGCATTGGCCTGATCGGCGCTGCCCTGCGCATCGATGACCGAAACTTCCCAGCCGCGCTCCGCCGCCGCTTTTTCCGCGCCCTTGATGTAGCGCGCGTTGTTCGCCTCTGTCGCTGTAATGGACACGATGCCGAGCAGCGGTTTGTCCTGGGCGTTGCCCAGGGTAGGACCCATCGCCACGACCGCGGCGACGGACAGGGATGCCAGCAAACGCCAGTTCATTTTTTCTATCCTCCCATTGATTTGAACCCGTGCCCGATTCCCCCGGCACGCTTTGATCCACAGCCGGTGCCGAGCCGGCCCGGTTGCAAAATCGATTTGCCAGGATAAGCACTGTCGAGGTTTGTGCGCAATCCAAATCAATAATATTGGACAAAATCAGAGAATCGGACTACCTAATCGTTTCGCTGGAGGCTGTATGACAACGATAAAAGACGTCGCCCGGGAGGCGCAGGTTTCCACCGCGACGGTTTCGGCAACGCTCAACAGCAGCGCCTATGTCAGTCCCGATCTGCGAGCCCGCGTCCTGGCGGCCGTCGACCGGCTCGACTACGCCCCGTCGGCGATCGCCCAGAGCCTGAAGAAGGGGCGCACCGGGCTGCTCGCTCTGGTCGTCGCCGATGTCACCAATCCGTTTTTCATGAACCTGATCCACGCCGTTGAAACGGCCGCTGAGGCCTGGGGCTATTCGCTGATGCTCTGTAACAGCGACGAGAAGTTCGATCGCGAGCAGCAGTATCTGCGGCGCATCCGTGCGCGGCGCTGCGATGGCCTCATCCTCGCGCCGACCGGCGATGCCGAAGCCTATCGCTCGATGGACCCGGCATCCGTTCCGGGACCGACGGTGCTCATCGACCGCGTGATCGACTCCTGGTCCGCGGATTCCGTGACGCTCGACAATGTGTCTGCCGCGTTCCAGGCGACGAACTACATTCTCGATCTTGGCCACCGCCGGGTTGGCGCAATCACCGGCCCGCGCCATGTGTCGACCGGCGCCGATCGCCATGCCGGCTTCATGCAGGCGCTGGCGGCGCGCGGCCATACGCCCGATCCCCAACACATCCGCTCCGGCGACTACCGCGAGGACCGGGCCTTTTCAGTCGCGCGCGAAATCCTCCGGCAGGCCGACCGGCCGACGGCGTTCTTTGTCGCCAACAACCTCATGCTGATCGGTGTCATGCGCGCCATATCCGAAGCGGGACTGAATTGCCCGGCGGACATCTCGGTCGTGTCGATGGACGATTTCATTTGGATCAATGCCTTTCGCCCGCGGCTCACCACGATCAGCCAGCCCATGGCGGAAATGGGGGCCGAGGCCGTTCGTTTGCTGGTGGAGCGTCTTTCCGGGGCGTCCGACGATCCGCCACACCGGGTGATCATGCAGCCGACTCTGATCGTGCGTGAATCCTGCGCGCCCTACCGCGGCTGAACGCGACAATGCCATGCCGGCCGGAAACTGGCCTTGTTGCATTGCAGCACGGCGCGTTGACGACATCGGCCGGGTTGCGCGGTAGTTCAAATCATCAGACAATTAAATCGATTGACGGCGCTGGGGCAGGCAGGCAACGCTAGCGCTCGCAAACTATTGCCAGCACAATTCTAGGGAGGACCGCTGGATATGAGCAGCCAAATGAAAACACTGATCGGCGTCATTATCGTCGCCATCATCGCGATCGGTGGTTGGGTATACTTCAAGAAGCCGGCAGAGCAGGCGCCGACCGCCGAAGCACCGGCAACGACCACTGAGCCCGCGGCAACAACGACAGCCGCGGCACCGGCAACCAAGGGCCCACAAACCGTCGCCGGCCCGAGCACGTTGCCGGAATGCTTCAAGCCTTATGCGGCCGACACCAAGTTCTTCCAGTGGACGAAGAAGGACGGACCGTATCGCATCGCCGTCGCCAACGGCTTTGTCGGCAACACCTGGCGCATTCAGATGATCAAGACCGCAAAGGCGTTCGTCGAAGCGCCGGATGTGAAGCCTGATGTGAAGGAGCTGAAGGTCGTCAGCACCGGCACGGACGTGGCGGCCCAGATCGCCGCCATCGATAACTTCATCAACTCCGGCTACGACGCCATCGTCACCATCGCCGTGAACCCGACGGCGTTCGATCCCGTGATCAAGCGGGCCAACGACGCCGGCGTGGTGCTGGTGCCGTTCGACAACGTCACCGACAGCAAGGACGTGATGCAAGTCAACGAGGATCAGCTGGAGATGGGCCGCCAGATGGGCCGCTGGCTGACCAAGAACATCCCCGCCAAGACCGGCAAGATCCTGGAAGTGCGCGGGCTGCCGGGCAACTCCGTGGATCGCGATCGCCATCTGGGCTTCCGCGAAATCATGGAAGCGTCGGGCAACACCTTCGAGATCATCGAAGTGGTCGGCAACTGGGATGACGGCACCGCCCAGAAGGTCGTGGCCGACGCAGTGGCCGTACACAAGAAGTTCGATGGCATGTTCGTCCAGGGCGGCTCCACCGGTTCGGTGCGTGCACTGATGGATGCGGGCCATCCCTTCATCCCGGTTTCGGGCGAGGCGGAGAACGGTTTCCGCAAGCTCTGCGCCGAGCATGAGAAAGAGGGCCTGCTCTGCGCATCGGCCGGACAGTCGCCGGGCTTGGTGGCGATCTCCATCAAGGCCGCGATCCATGCGCTGAAGGGAGAGCCGATGCCGCAGTACATCTCGGTTCCGATACCCTATGTGGAAGCGCCGAACTTCAAGGCCGGCGAGAACTTCTATCCCGATCTGACCGACAACTTCTTCACGCCGAATGAATTCCCGCCCTGCAATGTGAATATCAAGGCGACGGAAATCATGGCGAAGTCGGAGGCCGATCAATAAGTAAATCCGTTTGTACCGACTGCGCAGACAGGCAAGCGGCCCTCATGGTTTGGTGAACAACCGTGAGGGCCGCAAGTTTGCGTAGGCAGTACGAGTGTGATTGGCGTTGATTGATCCAGCGGCGGGTTTGGCAATGGCGGATGGGGCAGCGCCGTTCTGGCGCATGAAAGGGGTCAGCAAGCGCTACGGCGGCGTGCGGGCGCTCGACAAAGTGGATTTCGAATGCGCACCGGGACGCATTCACGCCATCCTCGGCGAGAACGGTGCCGGCAAGTCGACACTCATCAAGATCATCGCGGGCGTGGTGCAGCCGGACGAAGGCCAGCTCGAATTCCTGGGGCAACCGGCCAGTTTCAAATCGCCGGCCGAAGCGACGAAAGCGGGCATCGTCTGTGTGTTCCAGGAACTGTCGCTGATGCCCGACCTGACGGTGGCCGACAATATCTGTATCACCGACCCGCCACGGAAATTTGGCTTGATTGACTATGGCGCGCAGAGCCGCCGCGCCGAAGAACTGCTGCGGCGCGCCGGCTGTACCGATGTGCATCCCGACGAGCTGGTAAAGAATCTGCCGCTGTCGCGCCGGCAGATGGTGGAGATCGCCAAGGCGCTCGGCCGCAAGCCGAAGATGCTGATCCTCGACGAGGCGACCTCGGCACTGACGGCTACCGACGTCGCCAAGGTCTATCAGACATTGAAGATGCTGCGGCAGGAGGGCCTGTCGATCCTCTACATCTCCCACCGCATGCACGAGATCGCCGAACTGGCGGATGACTGTTCCGTGTTCCGCAATGGTCGTCATATCGAGACCTTCCCGAAGGGCAGCAAGTCCGACGATCAAGTGGTCGAGCTCATGATCGGCCGCGAATACAAGCATGTTTTCCCACCGAAGCCGGCGCCGTCGGCACGGCCCTGCGTGCTGCAGATCGACAAGCTGAGTTGGAACGACCGACTGCACGATATCTCGCTGTCGGTCAATCGCGGCGAGATTGTCGGTCTCGGCGGGCTGGATGGCCAGGGTCAGCGCGAATTGCTCCTGGCGCTGTTCGGCGTCCTGCGGGGCTGCAACGGGACAGTTGCGATCGATGGCAAACCCCAGCGCATCGCCAGCCCACGGCACGCCAAGTCGGCCGATGTGGGAATGGCGCTGATCCCCGAAGATCGCAAGACCGAGGGCCTCATGCTGCCGATGTCGGTGCGCGACAACATCTCGATGGCGGCGATCAGCCAGTTGAGCAAGGTCCTGGTCGTCGATCGCGCCGCCGAGAACGCGCGCATCGCGGAGATGGTGCAAAAACTGGGAATCAAGATTGGCAGCATCGACGATCCGGTCGCCACGCTTTCCGGCGGCAATCAGCAGAAAGTCGTGATCGGCAAATGGCTGATGACCGATGCCCGTATCGTCCTGCTCAACGATCCCACGCGCGGCATCGATGTCGGCACGAAGCAGGAGCTCTATCAGCTCCTGCGGTCCCTGGCTGATGCGGGTACGACGATCTTGTTCTACACGACGGACTATGACGAATTGGTCGGCTGCTGCGACCGCGTCGCCATCATGTATGACGGCCGCATCCTGCGTGAACTGGCGGGGGCGGAGATCAACGAGCACAACATCGTCGCAAGTTCGCTCAATCTGCCGGTCGAACGGAATCTTCAGCCAGGGGGTGCCGCAGCGTGAGATCTCTCAAACTCTGGGCCGCGGCCAATAACGCGTACTTCCTCGGCGTCGGGCTGTGCTTGCTGGCATTTGCTGTCTACTTTGGCCTTCCGCCGATCGGCGCCTTGCTAAGCGCAATGATGGACGGATTGAACGCATTGTTTCCGGCCGATCTGCCGCTGTTCACCTATAGTCCATTGCCATTCACACCGAATGTATTGAACACGGCCGCGCCAAAAGCCGTCCTTCTCGCACTCGTCGCCATGGCACAGACGCTGCCTGTGCTGACGCGCGGTCTCGATCTTTCCGTGGGCGCGATCTTTGTGATGACCAACTGTATCGCCTCGGTTGTCATCTCTGGAACCCCCGTCGATTTGGCGATTGGCGTATTGATCGTTCTGTTTTGCGGGACATTAGCGGGATTGCTCAACGGCCTCGTCGTCGTTTTCGGCCGCTTGCAGCCGATTATTGTCACGCTGGCCACGGGGGCGATCTATCTCGGCATCGCCCTCGGCATTCGCCCGATTCCCGGCGGTGGCGTCGATAAGGAGCTTTCGTCCTTCATGACCGGATTGCTATGGGGCCAAGTTCCAATGGTGCTCGTTCTGTTGCTGTTCGTGGTTCTGTTCATCTGGATACCGTTTCGGCGATCGGTCATCGGTCGCGGATGCTATGCCACCGGTTCGGCCGAGGGTGCGGCTTTTCTGTCGGGCGTCGAAATTGCCAATTCGAAGCTCGCTGCGTATGCATTGTCTGGCTTGTTCTGTGCAATTGCCGGACTGGTGCAGACTTTCTATACGCAATCCGGCGAGGCGAGTCCTCCGAGCGCAGGTTTTTACACCTTGAATTCCATTGCCGCTGTGGTGATCGGGGGTACATCTCTCTTCGGTGGCTTCGGCTCTGCGATCGGCTCCATCTTTGGCGCATTCAGCCTGCGGACGATTGTCGATTGGCTGTTCGTCTTCGAACTGCCACCACTCTGGCAGCCCTTGTTCAATGGCATCATCTTGCTGTTGGCAGTGTGCTTGGGCGCCGCACGCGTGTTCCGCGTTCGCAACCGACTCGAACTCTTTACCTAGGCTATGCAGAGAATCCTCAAATACATCGATCTGCCGATACTCATCGTCTTCGGCTTCATTTTCATCCTGTGGCTGGCAGCGGTCGCATTGGATGCAAGTTTTTTCTCTGTCGGCTATCTGCTGCAGCAGCTCCAGACGGCATCGTTTCTCGGCATCATCGCCAGCGGCGCCATGCTGGTCATTCTCCTGGGACACATCGATCTTTCGATCCCCTGGGTGGTGACTGTCGGCGGTATGATGGCCACGGCGGCGGCAGGCTGGTGGGGAGACGCCGGCGCGGTGATCGCGCTGCCGTTTGCGATGCTTTGCGGCTTGATTTTCGGCATCGTCAATGGCCTTGGGGTCGCTTACCTGCGTATTCCATCCATGATCTTCACCCTGGGCGTCAATGCAGTGGCGCAGGGCCTGATGGTGCTTCACACTGGCGGCTTCGCGCCCCAGGATCACACGACGGAGCTGATGCACTGGCTCGCGGTGAAGCGCAGCCTCTGGGACATTCCCAATGTGCTGATCGTCTGGCTGTTTGTCGGCGCGGTCATCGTTTTCATGCTCCGCCGTACTCCCCTCGGGCGCTATATCTACGCGGTTGGCAACCGGGAAAGCGCGACCTATCTCTCGGGCGTCAGCACACGCGGCGTGTTGATCACCTGTTTCGCGCTCTGCAGTACGCTGGCGGCGCTGGCTGGCGTTCTGCTGGCGGGCTATTCGACCAAGGCCTATCAGGCGATGGGCGACCCCTATCTGTTGCCCGCCATTGCTGCCGTGGTGTTGGGCGGCACGAACATACTGGGCGGACGCGGCAAGTATCTCGGCACCGTCGGCGGCGTCATCCTGATCACCCTGCTGCAGAGCATTCTCTCGGTCATGCAGATGGAAGAGGCGTATCGCCAAGTAATCTACGGCGTCGTCATCATCGGAATGCTGCTGGTATACGGTCGTAGCGCAAAGGTGCAGAGCTAGACAGGTCTAGAGAATCTCAAAGACCTCCAGCTCGGCGCCGGTCGAGGTGATGGCGCCAATGCCGACGGCGACAATGCGATTGAGCCAGGCGTACTTCTCCGAACCGGTTTCGAAGACAGGCGTGGTGCGGAAGTAAAGATCCGATGCCGGGACCGCTTCGCCGCGCTCCATGCGGGCGAGATTGTCTGCGCTGCCGGTGAGTATGCCGCGATAGGCGGCATAGATGTGATGGCCATCGTCGGTCCGGAGCGTGCGGCGGACATCGAGCTCCAAAACGCCGTCGGCCCGCCGCAACAGCCAATCACCGCCGGTGACCAGCACTTCGCCACGCAGTTTCGGTCCCGCAAAGCGGCCACTCTTGAACGGAATCACCATGCGCTGCCCGCGCGGACCTTTGCCGATATCGAAGGGCGATGCCACCTCGAGCGTCATGCGATACAGCAGTTCGCTCTTCAATTCGGACATCGCCCGACATCCGGCCTAAGGCCGCAACGCGCCGACCTGGCCCACATAAGCGGCGTAAAGCGATGTCGTTGCCGTAATGAACAGCCGATTGCGTTTCGGTCCGCCGAAGCAAACATTTGAGATGACCTCCGGCACCAACACCTTGCCCAGAAGTTCACCGCGCGGCGAGAAACAATGAACGCCGTCGCCGGCGCTGGTCCAGACATTGCCGTCGGTATCCAGGCGGAAGCCGTCGGCCATGCCCGGACTGATCTCCGCGAATACCCGCCCCTTGGCCAGTTTGCGGCCGTCCACCACATCGAACACGCGGATATGGTGCGGACCGTCTGGATCGTGGGATCTGCCGGTGTCTGCTATGTAGAGCTTCCTTTCGTCAGGCGAGAAGGCGATGCCGTTGGGCTTGTCGAAATCGTCGGCAACCACGGTGAGGCCGCCGGTCTTCGGATCCAGCCGATAGACATAGTTGGCGCCGATCGCGCTCTTTGTCTTGTGGCCTTCATATTCGCTCATGATGCCATAGGGCGGATCGGTGAACCAGATCGTGCCGTCGGACTTGACCACGACGTCATTGGGCGAGTTCAGCCGCTTGCCCTTATAGCGATCCACCATCACGATGATGCTGCCGTCATGTTCGGTGCGGGAGACGCGGCGCCCGCCATGTTCGCAGGAGATCAGGCGGCCCTCGCGGTCGCGTGTATGGCCGTTGGTATTGTTGGAGGGGTGCCGGTAGACCCGCACGCCCAATCGCTCGCAATATTGCAGGATGACGTTGTTGGGGATGTCGCTCCATAGAAGATATTGCCCGTCGGCGAACCAGACCGGGCCCTCGGCCCACAGCATGCCGCCATGAAGCTTTTCCACCCAGGCATTGCCCATGATCATGTGGCGGAATCGTTCGTCGATGATCTCGAAGTCCCCGGACATTCGTACTCCCCCTGAATTGCCGCCTTAACCCTTCACGGCTCCCAGGGTCAGGCCTCGTACGATATAGCGCTGCGCGAACAGGGCGAGCAAGACCGGCGGCACCATCGCAATCAGCGCCCGCGTCGCCATGAACCAGAACTGCACGCCGCGAGTATCGACCGCGCCGGCCATATGGGCGGGCATGGTCTTGGTTTCGGTGATGCCCAGGCTGGAGGCAAACAGGAACTCGTTCCAAACGAAGCCGAAGATGATCAGGCCGGTGGCCGCGGCCGCCGGGGCCACCAGGGGCAGCGCCACTTTCGTGAAGGCGCCGAAATGGGTCGCGCCATCGACCAGCGCCGCTTCTTCCAGCTCGACCGGGAGATCGAGGAAACTCTGGCGCAGAATCACCACCACAAAGGGCAGGATGAACGTAGCATTCACCAGGATCAGCGCGAGCGGCGTATCCAGCAGATCGAACGAGCGGAAGATGATGTAGAACGGCAGCAGCGTGGCGACCGGCGGCAGCACGCGCTGCGACAGGAACCAGATGGTGATGTCGCTGTTCTTCCAGCGCAGGAAACGGAAGCGGGCGAGGGCGTAGGCGGCGGGCATCCCCAGCAGGAGGGCGAGGATGACCGCGCTGACCGAAACGACGATGCTTGTTCGCAGCGCTTTCAGCCCCTCGGGCGTGCTCAGTTCAGTGCGGAAATTGTCGAGGGTCGGCCGAAAGTCGATCCAGGGTATGCCGAGGCCGGCGACAGTGAAGGTATCCGCGGGATTGCGCAGCGCCGTCGATACCGCCCAGTAGAGCGGGAACAGAAAGACCAGCGTGATGGCAATCGCCAGCAGCGACCAGAGCGCCTGGGCGAGGGGTTTGCTGCGTCTACCGGGGGTCGCGTCAGGCATAGACAGTCCGCATGCGTTTGAAGAAGAACGTCACGATCACCATCATCACCGCCAGCAGAAGATAGGCGAGCGCCGACGCATAGCCGACATCGAAGAAGCGCAATCCCGTTCGGAATGCCAGATAGGAGACCGATTGCGTCGCATTGCCCGGCCCGCCGACCGTCAACGAGGCGACGACGTCGAAAACCTTGAGCGCTTCTGCCAGCCGCAGCAGGAGGACGATGATGATGACCGGCTGCAGGAAGGGCATCACCACATGTAGCCAGACGGCCACGGAGGAATCCGTATCCAGACGCGCGGCCTCGATCGCGTCTTCGGGAATACTTTGCAGTGCGGCCAGGAACACCAGGAAGCAGAACGGCGTCCACTGCCAGACATCGACGATGATGATGGATGCCAGTGCCCAGCCGGGATGCGAAAGGAACGGAATGCCGGTCCAGCCCAACGGCCCGCCTTCCTCATAGAAAATCGTGAAGAACAGGTATCCGGCAGCGACCGGAGTCGCGAAGATCGGCAGGATCATGATCGTGCGCAACAGCGAGCGCATCGGCAGATTTCGGTTGAACAGGAAAGCCAGCAGCAATCCCAACAGCATTTCCAGGCTGACCGCCACCACGACGAAAATGGCGGTGACGCGCACGGCTTCTGCCACTTGGGGATCTCGGAACACGCGGCCGAAATTCCTGAGCCCGACCCACTCCCATTTCGTGACCGTCTCGCGCTTTATCTCTGTCTTGGTGCGCGGCGTGCCGTCCGTCTTCAATACCGGCTTGCCGGTGGCGTCAAGCATGGGCACCACGGCGCGTTCGACGATGGTTTCGTTGGTGACGTTATGCAGGCTGGCGTACAGCGAGTAGACGAGCGGAAACAAAGTAAACACCAGCACCCAGGCGATCGCCGGGGCGAGAAAAACCCATCTGACGCGGTTGGTCCAACGCATCGTTGCGCCGAAAGGCGGCCGGCCCCGCGAGCGACGGGGCCGGCCAGCCGCTCGTTACTGCTTCCAGCCAATAGCCTGTTGGTAGGCCGCGAGCTGTTTGTCGCGACCGAGACGATCCGTGATCTGCTCCCAGGCCGCCGCCGTGTCGTCAAGAGCCTGCTGAGAGGTCTTGGATCCGCTCATCGCGGCTGACAGATTGCTGTCCAGCACATCAAAGTATTCCTGCGTGCCGGTGATCCGCAGATAGGGCAGCAGGGTCGGCGCATTGAAGTTGTCATAATAGGCCTGCAGATATTCCTTCACGTCCGTCGCATCCCAACCGGCGTTCGTGTAGTCTTCCAGCTTGGCTTCGCCGAGCGGTTCGAGGAACTGGTACTTGTAACCGGGATCGACGCCGTCCCAACCATAGGTTGCCAGCCACTTGGAGGCCGGCTTGATCGCCATCAGGGACAGGAAGGAGTAAGAAGCTTCCGGCGCGTCGCCAAGGGATGAGATAACGCCGTGCCAGGAGCCGCCGGTGACGTTGCCGACCTTGCGAACTTCTTGGGTCGTGACGAAGGCCTTCGTGTTCATGTCCCAGTAGGTGTCGGAAGCCGGCAGGATGGCCGCACCCACTTTACCTTTAATCTTCGAGCGGGTTTCATCCTGAGCCAACGGCGACACGTCTCCATAGGAGAAGTTGAACACCGCCTTGCCCCGCAGGAAATAGTCCCAGGCCTCGCCGAGGCTCCAACTCACCTGTGCCGGAGGTCCGTATTGCGCAAGCTCCTTCAGGAAGTCGAGCGCCTTGACGTGTCCCGGGCTGTTGATCAGCGGCGTCATGTCTTCGGGATCGAACCAGTACACATTCGTCGTCTTGGTCAATTCCGGTCCGGGTGTCATGGCAAACGAAGTTGCCAACGTCGTAAAGTGATAGAGACCCTGCTCGCGCACCTTCAGATGCAGCACCGCGCCGGAATCGGGTTCCGGATCGTTGGCATCGAAGTCCTTGCCGTTGAAGTATTTGGCGATGTCGCGGAGCTGCTGCAGCGTCGTCGGCGGCACCGGCAGATCATAGCCGTACTCGCCCTTGAACGCCGCCTGATGCTCCGGATTGGTCAGCAGATCGCGGCGGTAATAGAGAACCTGACCGTCGGCATCGCTCAGCACGCCATAGCCGACACCGCCCCAGGTGTAGATATTGCGCAGCGACGCTGGCATCGCATCATAGCTCCACTTAGGATAGTCGCCGCTGTTGTACCAGTCATCGACCGGCAGGATGTAGTTGCCGGCGATCAGGTCGCCGTAGAAGAACGCGCCGACGATCATGGCATCGTACTCGCCCGTGCCGTTGCGCAGATCGAGGAAGGTCTTGGTGTAGAGTTCCGAGATCGGCGTCAGCGCGATGTTCAGCTTGGCGCCGGACAGTTCCTCCCAGATGGGCCGGAATGCGTAGAGAGGACCGGAGATGCCGCCCTTCGGCCCGGAGTCCAGACTCAAAACTGTGACTTCCTGGCCCTCGAAAGGTTTTTGACCGGGCCCAAACAGCGCGCCCAATTCTTCGCGCGTGGTCTTGATGACGCCGCCATATTCGGGATCCATCGTCAGTTCGACCGTGCCGTCATCGAGCCACTTCACATGCTTGGTGTCTTGCGCCAAGCTCGGCGACGCAGCGGCAAGACCAATCAACGCAGCCGCGGCGATTGTCCTGGTATTTGCCATGGGCGATCCTCCTACTGTTAGCCCGCCGACAATCGGCGGTTGTTGTTCCTTTCACGATGCTACGCATGGTGCAGAAGTCGCGCGGATCGTGCGGGCTTGATTGGGCAGTGTCAAGCAAGGTGCGCTGCAACAAATTTTGGCTGCGAGAAGGGATTAATTTCGCAGTGCGAAATCTGTTGCACGGTTCCCGCTGGCTGGGTTTCATGGGCGGTGCGGCAGAGATTGGCCAGACGAGCATTGCGCCGTGCCGCGTAAGGAGTGTGCATGGCCGCTGTTACAATGCGCGGTGTGGAGAAATCCTACGGCACCACCAAAGTGATTCACGGCGTCGATATCGAAGTGGGCGACGAAGAGTTCTTTGTGCTGGTCGGCCCGTCCGGCTGCGGAAAATCCACGCTGCTGCGGATGATCGCGGGGCTGGAAGAAATCACTGCCGGGGAAATCTCCATCGGCGGGCGGGTGGTGAATGAAGTCACCCCGCGTGACCGCGATGTCGCCATGGTATTTCAGAATTACGCGCTCTATCCCCACAAGACGGTGGCGGAGAACATGGGTTTCGGCCTCAAGCTGCGGAAGGCGGAGAAGGCGGTCATCGCCGAACGGGTCGCGCGCGCTGCGGGAATCCTCGGGCTAACCGATTTGCTCGGCCGCTATCCGCGGCAGCTCTCCGGCGGCCAGCGCCAGCGGGTCGCCATGGGGCGAGCCATCGTCCGCGATCCCCAGGTGTTTTTGTTCGATGAGCCGCTGTCGAACCTGGATGCCAAGCTGCGGGTGCAGATGCGGACCGAGATCCGCTCCCTGCATCAGGCGCTGCGGACGACCTCCGTCTACGTCACCCATGACCAGGTGGAGGCCATGACCATGGCTGACCGGATCGTGGTCCTGAATGCCGGACGGGTGGCGCAGATCGGCACGCCTCTGGAGCTCTATGACCGGCCGGCCAATCTGCTGGTCGCCGGCTTCATCGGATCGCCGGCCATGAACATGCTGAAGGGCCGGCTGCGCTATCAGTCGGGGTCCGCCTGCGTCGAGACGGCGGGTGGCATCCGCCTGCCGTTGCGGCCCGATACGCCGGGCGGCGAGGGGCGCGAGGTGGTCTATGGCGTGCGGCCGGAGCATCTGTCCCTGGCGGGCGCCGCCGATGGGCTGGCAGCGCCGGTTCAGGTGGTCGAGCAAACCGGCCTGGACATGCTGGCCTTCGCCACATTGGCCGACACCTCCGTCTGCTGCCTGCTGCGGGGGCGCTACGATGTCGCGCCGGGACAGCAGGTCTATCTGCGGCCGGAACTGGGGGGCGTGCATCTGTTCGACGCCGCCAGCGGCGACCGCCTGACCGGGCCCTGAGCGCCGGCAGCCTGCCGGCTAGTGAATTTCGTCGGCCTCGGCGAGTGTCCGCGCCAGCTTCTCGTAGCTGAAGTCCGGCTGCTGGCTGGCGCCGATGATGTGGCTCTCGCGCCGGGCAATCTGGGCAGCCGTGGCCGGAATGTGCCGCGCCGCTTCAGGCGGGATGACCACCGCGCCATGCTGATCGCCATGGATCAGGTCGCCCGGCCGCACGGTCATGCCATGGACGGTGACGGTCAGGGCGATCTCCACGATATGCACATGGGCATGTGACGGCCCGACACGGCCGGCAAGAAGCTGGAACCCTTCGGCGCAGGCGGGGATGTCGCGGATACTGCCGTTGGTGATGACGCCCTCGCAGCCGAGGCCCTTATGGATGTTGCTGTTGACCTCGCCCCAGAAGGCGCCGTAGCCGGGCTCGGCATCCAGATCCTCCAGCACGACGATGCGCGGCCCCGGGCCTTCGCTGACATGTCGGTAGTAGTCCAGCCGCAGCTGCCGTGAGGCCTTGGCGTCGCCCTCGGCCGGATGGGTCGCCCGGATCGTCGCCGTGCGGGCATAGCCGACGATCGGCGGCAGATCGGGGCGGGCGCAGACCAGCGGCTTGGTGGTAAAGCCGATGCCGCGCCGGGCCGGCAGGATGATCTCCAGCGCATTGCAGATGGTCGGCGTATCGAGGGCACGCAGGTCGGCCAAATCGGCCGCGGTCAGGGCATCGTCGGGCATCGGTCGATCAAACCTCCGGCTGAAACTCGGTTGCCGCCGACAGGGTCTCGCCGGGTGCCAGCAATCTCGTGCCGGTATCGGCGCGGCCGGCGGCAAAGCCGTTGAAGGCGTCGGTGGTGTTGCTCACGGGCTCGACGCAAAAATAGTCCTGGCCCAGCGGCGTGTAGACGACCAGAAAATCCAGCGGCGATTCTGCCGTCATGGTCAGGCGGGCCTCCCATTCCGGCCACTCGATGACCGCCTTGCGGTCCCAACCGGTGAATACATGATCGATCGCCTGCTTCGACGGCACAAGGCCGCTGCGGAGATCGTAGAGCGGCGTCGGGTCCGCCAGCTCGGTCGGAAAGTTCTCCGCGTCGCTGAGCCACACCTTTTCCACCCGGGCGGTGATCCGCGCCTGGGCGGTGCGGACGAAATAGGGATGGGGTCCCAGGCCGGCCGGCATCGGCGAGTCGCCGTCGTTTGTGACCGTCATTTCAATCCGCAGCCGGTTCCCGTCGAGGCGGTAGGATTGCTGGGCCTGGTATTTCCAAGGCCATGCGTCTGCTGCATGGCGGTATTCCACGCGCGCCCGGGACCCATCGGTTTCGACCAGATGCCACACCGCCTGCCAGCCGTGACCGTGTATAGTATGTTGTGCCGGCAGCCAGTTGAGCGGCAGAACGATGCGCCGGCTGTCGATGGTGAAGCTGCCCTGGCGCAGAAGGCCGGAGTAGGGCACCAGCGGGAACAGCGACATAGCCTCGGGATTGAGCGTCGCGAGATTTGACGGCTGGGCGGGCCGGAACCATTCGAACACGCCGCCCCGCACCGCCTGCCAGTAGCGTGCGATCGTGCCCCCGAGATGCGGCGCAAGAGTCAGGTGCGTGTCGCCGCTGCTGATGGTAATCAGGCCCATACCCTGAAACTATCCCCGCTTGACCGTCGGGACGTTGTCGCGCCGCGGTTGACTTGTCAATCGGACCGAAGGACCATGACGGCTAATTTGTCTGACTTAATGATTTGGATCACGGGAGCAGCCCAATGAACGATAAAGCGCCGAAGCTTCGCTCATCCGCCTGGTTCGGCCATCCCGACCGGGACGGATTCATTCACCGAAGCTGGATGAAGAACCAGGGCATTCCCCATGACATGTTCGACGGCCGGCCGGTTATCGGCATTTGCAATACATTCTCGGAGTTGACTCCCTGCAATGCACATTTCCGTAAAGTGGCCGATCATGTGAAGCGCGGCGTCTACGAGGCCGGCGGCATGCCCCTGGAATTTCCGGTGATGTCCCTGGGCGAAACCAATCTGCGGCCGACGGCGATGCTGTTCCGCAATCTGGCCTCGATGGATGTCGAGGAATCCATTCGCGCCAATCCGCTTGACGGCGTCGTCCTGCTGACCGGCTGCGACAAGACCACGCCGGCGCTGGTGATGGGTGCCGCCAGTTGCGACGTGCCGGCGATCGTGGTGTCGGGCGGGCCGATGCTGAATGGCCGCTACCGCGACGAGACGGTCGGCTCCGGCACCAGCGTCTGGCAACTGTCGGAGGATGTGCGCGGCGGCAAGATGTCGCTGGCCGCCTTCATGGAGGCCGAGGCGGGCATGTCCCGTTCCGCCGGCCATTGCATGACCATGGGCACCGCTTCCACCATGGCCTCGATGGTCGAGGCGCTGGGGATCGCCCTGCCGACCAATGCGGCGATCCCGGCGGTGGATTCCCGGCGCTACGTCCTGGCTCACATGGCCGGCCGGCGCATCGTGGACCTGGTGCGCGAAGATGTCCGGATGTCCAAGATTCTGACCCGCAAGGCGTTCGAGAACGCGATCCGCGTCAATGGTGCGGTCGGCGGCTCCACCAATGCGGTCATCCATCTGCTGGCGATCGCCGGCCGGATCGGCGTCGACCTGTCGCTGGATGACTGGGACAAGTTCGGCCAGGACGTGCCCTGTCTGGTCAATCTGATGCCGTCGGGCCGCTATCTGATGGAGGATTTCTACTATGCCGGTGGCCTGCCGGCGGTGATGCGGGAACTCGGCGATCTCATTCATGGCGATGCGATGACGGTATCCGGAAAGACGGTAGCCGAGAACATCCGCGACGCCGAATGCTTCAACCGCGATGTCATCATGAGCCGTGGCGAACCTTTCAAACCGATGGGCGGGATCGTCGTGCTGCGCGGCAATCTGGCGCCCAACGGCGCGGTCTTGAAGCCCTCGGCGGCAACGCCGGAATTGCTGCAGCACAAGGGCAAGGCCGTCGTCTTCGAAAGTATCGATCATTTCAAGCAGCGGGTGGACGATCCCGCGTTGGATGTGGACGAGAATTCGGTTCTCGTACTGAAGAATTGCGGCCCGAAGGGCTATCCCGGCATGGCCGAGGTCGGCAACATGCCGTTGCCGCAAAAAGTCCTGAAGAAGGGCGTCCGCGACATGGTCCGTATTTCCGATGCGCGCATGAGCGGCACGGCTTATGGCACGGTGGTTCTGCACACGGCGCCCGAGGCGGCCACGGGCGGACCGCTGGCGCTGGTGCGCGATGGCGACATGATCGAACTCGACGTGGATAAGCGGCGGCTGCATCTCGGTGTTTCCGACGAAGAGCTTGCTATCAGGCGCAAGGCATGGAAACCGCCCGCGCCCTCCATGGGATCGGGCTACCAGGGTCTTTATGTCGATCACGTGCTGCAGGCCGATCGGGGTTGCGACATGGACTTTCTGGTGGGCAAGCGCGGCGCTGGAATTCCCCGGGAGTCGCACTAAGCCGCGTTCGCGGCCAGGATTGCCGGCAATTGACAAGGGCAGTCAATTGTATGAGGAATGCAGGCGTAAACGAAGCTGTCGGTGACCGCGCCATCAGAATGCGCGGCGGGACGGCGGGAAGGGGAGGCCGGGCTTGTCCGAGGACCGCGGCGGGACTCACACCTATTCGCAGCGCAGCTTGCATGGGCAAGTCGCCCATGACATCGGCGGCCGGATCCTGCGCGGCGAACTGACGCCCGGCGAGACCCTGCCCAACGAAGCCGATTTCAGCCTGCGGCTGAAGGTAAGCCGCACAGCTCTGCGCGAAGCGATCAAAGTGCTTGCCGCAAAGGGGCTCGTGGAATCGCGGCCGAAGACCGGCACGCGCGTGCGCTCTCGCCAGGATTGGAACCTGCTCGATCCCGATGTGCTGGCCTGGCAAATGGCCGCCGGACCCCTCGATCGGTTTGTTCGCGACCTCATGGAACTGCGCCAGATCATCGAACCGCAGGCCGCAGCCATCGCCGCGCGCCAGGCGAAATCGGCGGAAATCCGCGCCATCGAAGACGCCTACCGAGACATGGAAACTTCGGCGGAGCATCCGGATCTGTGGGCCACCCATGATGTCCGGTTCCACCGCGCCATCCTGCTGGCTACGGGCAATGAATTGCTGCGCCCGCTGGCGGCTACGATCGAAGCAGCGCTGGCTGCCGGTTTCCGTCTCGCCGGCCTGATGCCGCCCGACATGAAGCGTCTGTCCTTACCGCTGCACAAGGCAATGCTGGATGCGATAAAGAAACGAAACCCCGAAGCGGCGCGTTTGGCGACGCTCAAGCTGCTCGCGGAATCGGAAGCCGATCTAAAAAATCTGCTGGCGACCACGGCAAAGTTGGTGGCGGCCATCGCGCCGCCGCGCCGGCGCAAATGGGCAATCAAGAAGGTGCGGCGTTAATCCCGGATGCCCGCATCCGAAGCTCTGAGGGATGGTTAGGCAATGGCAACAAGGAGACAGGAAATGAAACTGAAATACGCGCTTCCAGTTATCGCTGTCGTTACCGCAATGGGCGCGACATCGGCATTGGCGCAGTCGACGGGGTCGGTCGACAAGGCGGTCGGCGGCTACAGCTTTGACGAGGCGTCGAAGGAAAGCGATGCCACGAAGAAGTTCAACTCCGACGACGGCAAGCTGACCTTCGCTATCATTACCCACACTGCCGGCAATGGCTTCTTCGATCCCACCTATGTCGGCGCCAAAGTGGCGGCCGATGCGTTCGGCGTCAATCTGATCATGCTGGGATCGGAAGCGCCGGTGGACGATATTCCGCGCGAGCTGGAGATCCTCAATCAGATCATGCAGGACCCGACCATCGACGGCCTCATCCTGACCACGCCGCAATCCGGCGCCTATGACGATATCGTCGCCAAGGCGTTCGAACGCGGCATTCCCGTCGCTACCACCAACAGCTTCGATCCCATCGTCAAGAACCGCAACCAGATCTCCCACACGGGCCAGGATGCGGGAGCGGCGGCGATCGGCGGTGAAGCGATGGCGGATTGCGTGCTAGCGGCGGGCAAGGGCGGCAGCATCATCTTCCCGAACACGACGACGCTCGGCAACGTCGAAGTCAACAACCGCATCACTGCCGGCTTCCAGGCAGCGGTGAAGAAGCTCGAAGCGGCCGGTAAGCTGGCCGATTTCAAAGTGGATGCCGGTCCGGAGAACATCGGCATCGACGTGGACGCCAACAACATCGTGGGATCGATCGTCAGCCTGATCGAATCTCGCGGTGACGTCGTGGGCATCATGGGCGCCAACGGCTTCGTCACGCCGGCAATCGCCGATGCAGTGTCTCAGCTCAATATTGGCGACAGCATCTGTTCCTACGGCTTCGATCTCGGCCCGAAGCAGCTGGATGCCATCCGCTCGGGCGCGCTAGACGGCGCGCTGGGCCAGCAACCCTTCTTGCAGGGCTTCTGGCCGGTCGCGCAACTTTACCTTCAGATCGATCGCGGCGTTTCGGCTGCCGACCTGGACACCAAGGCCCAGCTCGTGACCACGGCCAATGTGGATCAGGTTGGCAAGCGGTTCGAGAACTAGGCCCGATTTGAGTCAATCGTTCGGTAGGCACGCGCCGTCCATCCCCTTTCAACGGGGAGGACGGCGCGGGTGTCCGGCGTAGTGTACGTCATGCCAGATGCATTGAGACGCTTCTTCGGGCTGGTCGGCGGTTGGGAGGCCGGCCTGATTCTGTTCATGGTGCTGCTCTATATCGTCGGCACCTGGATCAATCCCGTCTTCTTCGGCAATGCCGATGCCTTGGCCTCGGTCCTGCGCGACGCGGCCCGCTTCGGCGTCATGGCCGTCGGCATGTCCTTCGTCATCATCAATCGCGATCTTGATCTGTCCGTCGGCTCGACAGTCGGCTTGGTTTCCGTGATTTTCTCCATCACGGTCGCGCCCAGCTTCTACAACTTTTCGCCATGGATCGGTGTGCTGATGGGGCTGATCGTCGGCTTGTCCATCGGCCTGATCAACGGCGTGCTCGTCACCTATCTCCGGGTGCCGGCCTTCATCGCGACGCTGACCATGCTGTTCATCGGCCGCGGCCTCGTGCTCGGGCTGACCGGCGGCCAGAATATCGGCTTTGCCGCGAAGAGCGCCGATCCGTTCTTCCTATTGGGCGCTACGAACAGCCTCGGGTTCAACAACCAGGTCTTCCTCTTCGTCATCGTCGCCATCATCGGCGGGATCGCTTTGGCCTACACGCGCTGGGGCTATGAAACCTATGCCACCGGCGGCAATGCCCTGGCTTCGAGTTACGCCGGCATCAATACGAACAAAGTGCGCATCCGCGCCTTCGTTCTCTCGTCGCTTTGCGCCACCATTGCCGGCCTGATGCATATGGCCCAGGACAAGGGCGCCCACAGCCAGTATGGGCAGGGGGCGGAGCTGATCGTCATTGCCGCCGTCATTATCGGCGGTGCCAGTATTCTCGGCGGCCGCGGCCGTATTTTCGGCGCTTGTCTTGGCGCGGTGCTGATAGTGCTGATCGATAAAGTCCTGCGCGAGGGCGTGCCGATAACCCGTACCGTGGATGTCGGCGGCACGATGATGGAGATCCGCGCCATGGCGCAGTTGCCGCCGGGCGCGGTGCCGGCCTTCCTTGGCTTGATCCTGCTGGCCGCCGTGTTGATCGAGCCCTGGATCATTCGGCGCCGCCTGATCGCCCGCACGATAGCGCGGCTGCGCGGATTGCCCCCACCCCCGATTGCGGTCGACAGCGTCGCCATCGAATCGACTCGGACCGTCGGCACCCGCGCGACGGCGCGCGAGGTGACCGGGAGCTGGTGGTCGCGGATGATGGCGCGGCGCGAAGCGGCGGCGATCATCTTCGCCATCGGGCTCTGGCTCGTCGGCTATCTGCTGCGGCCGGATTTCTGGGGCAGCCTGGACAACAGTTTCAATCTGCTGCTGGCCTTCAGCGAGATCGGCCTGATGGCCGTCGGCATGGCCTATGTCATGCGCGCCGGCGATGTGGATCTCTCCGTGGGGTCGGTCCTCGCCCTGGCGGGGGCGACCACGGCGTTCCTGATGAAGATGATGGGCGCGCCGCCCCTCGTCGCCGCGCTGGTCGGCTTCACGGCCGGCACGGTTGCTGGGGTCTTCAGCGGCTTCCTCGCCACAAAGGCGCGGTTGCCGGCCTTCGTGGCCACCCTCTGCATATTCTACATCGCCCGCGGCATCGCTGCCTGGCTGGTGGCGGGACGGCAGCTCAATCAATTTCCGGAAAGCTACAATCTGATGGGCCGCAAGGTGATCGAGATTCTACGATACTCCGGCGTCGCAATCGCGCCCGACAGCTTGCTCGGGCGGCTCGCGGCCGCGGTGAGCACGCAGACCATCGTCCTGGCCATCGTTGCGGTCACCTTCGCCATCATCCTCTGGCGTTCGCCATTCGGCTACAAGGTAACGGCGGTCGGCGGTAACCGGCGCGCGGCGGGCTACGCCGGCATCAACACCGATCGGGTGCGGTTCCTGAGCCTGCTGTTCTGCGCCATGTGCGCGTCGCTCGCCGGCCTCATCTATGTCGCGTATTTCCGCTCCTTCAATCCGTCGGCCGGAACGCTGCGAGAATTGGACGTGATCGCGGCGGCGGTGATCGGCGGCGCCAGCATTTTTGGCGGCTATGGATCGGTGCTGGGCGCGCTGGCCGGTGCGATGGTCATCACGCTGATCCGCGCGCTGCTGTCGCTGCAGATCATCAGCTCCGACGGCAAGTCGTTTGTGATGCCGCAGCATTGGGTCAATGTCGCCATCGGCGTTATCTTGATCATCGCCGTGCTCGGCGATATCTGGCTGCGGCAGGAACGGATCCTGGCGCGGATCATTCCAAGATTCGGTCGACGGAGCAGGGAGCAGCCGGCATGACGGAAACAGTATCAGTGGCACCGGTCGTGGAGATGCGCGCGATCTGCAAGGCCTTCGGCGCCGTGCAGGCGCTGCAGGACGTCGCGCTGCGCCTGATGCCCGGCGAGATCCTCGGCCTCGTGGGCGACAATTCCGCCGGCAAGTCCACCCTGATGAAAATTCTTTCCGGCGCCTACCAGAAGGACACCGGCGAAATTCTTGTGGACAGCGGCACGGTGCATTTCCGCAGCCCCCATGAATCCCGGGACCGGGGTATCGAGATGATCTATCAGGACTTCGCGCTCTGCGGGAATATGGACATCGCCGCCAACATGTTCCTGGGACGCTGGCCGACCAAGGGCTGGTTCGTCGACAAGCGCAAGATGGAATCGACGGCCGGCGACATCCTTAAGAAACTCAAGGTCGACGTGGTCTCGGTGCGCCTCAAGGTGGAAAGCCTGTCGGGCGGCCGGCAGCAGTCCGTGGCTATCGCCCGCGCCATCAGCTCCGATCCGCGGGTGGTGATCCTGGATGAACCCACGGCCAATCTTTCGGTGACGGCGACCCGGCAATTGTTGGATACGATGCTGGAGTTGAAGAGCCAGGGTGTTGCACAGATCATCATCAGCCACCGCCTCAATGATATTTTCGCGGTGGGCGACCGGGTCATGGTATTGAAGCGCGGCCGCCTCGTCGGCGATCGCATCATCAGCCGGACCTCGGAAGACGAAGTGCTCGGCATGATCGTCCAGGGCGAAGTGGCGGCGTAGTCATCGATAAATTCTTGGGAGTGATTGAATGACGGGTTATGCGAGCTATCCCAGCTTGAAGGACAAATCGGTATTCGTCAGCGGCGGTGGCTCCGGTATCGGGGCGTCGATCGTCGAGCATTTCTGTGCCCAGGGCGCCAAGGTGGCGTTCGTCGACGTGGCGCGCGAGGAGTCGGAGAAGCTGGTCAAGGATCTAACGGCGCGCAAGCTGCCGGCGCCGATTTTCATCCACTGCGATATCACGGATACGCCGGCGCTACAGGGCGCAATTGCCGATGCGAAGGCGAAGCTCGGGCCCTTCCGCGTGCTCGTGAACAACGCAGCCCACGATCAGCGCCACAGCATCGACGAGGTGACGCCGAAATATTGGGACGAGCGGATCGCGGTCAATCTGAAGCATCAGTTCTTCGCAGCCCAGGCCGTGTACAAGGACATGGCGGCGTCCGGCGGCGGGTCGATCGTCAATCTCGGCTCGATCTCCTGGATGAAGAAGCAGGGCAACATGCCGGCCTACACGGCCTCGAAGTCGGCGGTGCTGGGGCTGACGAACGCCCTGGCCCGCGACCTCGGCCCGATGAACATCCGCGTCAACAGCGTGGTGCCCGGCTGGATCATGACCGAGCGGCAGATCAAGATGTGGCTGACGCCGGAGGCCGAAGCCGACCTGATGAAGGGCCAATGCATCAAGCGCAAACTGGTGCCGGCGGATGTCGCGCGAATGGTGCTGTTCCTGGCCGCGGACGACAGCGACGGCTGCAGCGGCCAGCATTACATCGTCGATGGCGGCTGGGTCTGATGCGGGATCGCGCGAAGGAGGGCGCAAGGCCATGAGCCGGCTGCCGTCGCTCATCGCGCTGGATTGGGGTACGACAAATCTGCATTGTTACCGCATCGGCGATGGCGGTGCGGTCATGGATCATCGCGACTGGCCGCTGGGCATCATGCAGATCGCGGATGGCGATTTTGCAGCGGCTCTGGAGAGGGCCATGAAGCCCTGGCAGCCGCTGCCGCCGGAGATTCCGATCATTGCCAGCGGCATGATCGGCAGCCGCCAGGGCTGGAAAGAGGTTCCCTACGCTCTTTGTCCTGCCGGGCTGGACGACATCGCCAAGGTGATGGTGCCGGTGGAGTGGAACGGCCGGCGCGTCTGGCTCGTGCCGGGGGTGAGCTGCATCGACGGCCGCGGTATTCCCGACGTCATCCGCGGCGAGGAGGTGCAGATCTTCGGCGCTGCCGGCGATGCGAGCCCGGAGCAGGCGTTGTTCGTCATTCCGGGAACACACAGCAAGTGGGTCGTCGTGCAGAAAGGCCGCATCGTTCGCTTCGCCACCTTCATGACCGGCGAGATGTTCGCCGTGCTGAAGGGGCATAGCATCCTTGGCCGGATGATGCAGGGTGCCGCCGTGGACGAGGCGGCGTTCCGCCGCGGCGTCGAAGAGGCGAAGGCCGTGGGCGGGCGGTTGTTGCATAGCCTGTTCGGCGTCCGCACGCTCGGCCTGTTCGGGAAATTGCCGGAGGCCGAGGCCGCCGGCTATCTCTCGGGCTTGCTGATCGGCACCGAACTCCTGGAGGCGCCGGCCGTCCTCGGTTTCGAGGGCCGGACGCCGCCGCTGGTCCTGATCGGCCAAGCCGGCTTGGCGCGCCACTACGGCGCCGCCGCCAACAGCCTTGGCCTCGCCATCCGCGAGGCAGCACCGGACGGGGCAGCCGCAGGGCTCTGGCGGCTGGCCTGCACAATCGGGCTGGTCAAAGAGGTCGCATGAGCAAGGAGCTGGCATCCTGGCTGGCGCGCTGTCCGCTGGTGGCCATCCTGCGCGGCGTCCGTCCTGATGAGGCGGAAACCGTCGGCGAGGCGCTGACCACGGCCGGTTTCGCCATCATCGAGGTGCCGCTGAATTCGCCCGCCGCGCTTGACAGCATCAGCCGTCTGGCGCTGGCTTATGGCGAGCGAGCGCTGATCGGTGCGGGCACGGTCCTGGATTCCGCAGACATTGCCAAGGTTAAGGATGCCGGCGGCCGGCTGATCGTCATGCCCCATGGCGATCCGGTGGTTATCAAGGCCGCAAGGACCGCAGGGCTGCTATGCATTCCCGGCGTGGCTACACCGACGGAGGCGTTTGCCGCTCTGGCGGCCGGCGCCGACGCGCTGAAGCTGTTTCCGGCCGACGTGATGCCGCCGGCCATGGTGAAGGCCTGGCGCGCCGTGCTGCCGAAATCGACGCTTCTCCTCGCCGTCGGCGGCATCACGCCGGAGAAGATATCCGGATATCTCGCGGCAGGTGCGAACGGTTTCGGCACCGGCAGCCAGCTCTTCCAGCCCGGCTGCGAGATCGCCGCGCTGCACAAGCAGGCGGAGCGATACATGGCGGCGTTGCGCCAGAGTTCTTAACGGCCCGGCCCGCTATTTAACCTGCTACCACGCCGCCCGGCTTTCGTTGTCACAACAGCGCCGTTGACGCCGCGTGTGCGCGCCAACAACATGTCGCCATCTAAGCGCAAGTTTCCGGCCCGGCGGAAATTCTGCCGGTCCGGCACGCATAACGGCGGCATGCCCGAGGGAGGACACGATGCAATTGAGCCGGGACGATCTCATCAAGGCCTACAAGCGGATGCGCACGATCCGCGAGTTCGAGGATGCCGTACATGACGAGTTCTCGGCCGGCAACATCCCGGGCTTCGTGCATCTCTATGCCGGCGAGGAGGCGTCGGGCGTCGGCGTCTGCATGCATCTGGAAGACCGGGACGTCATCGCCAGCACGCATCGCGGTCATGGCCACTGCATCGCCAAGGGCTGCGACGAGCAGGGCATGATGCAGGAGATCTTCGGCAAGAAGGACGGGCTCTGCGGCGGCAAGGGCGGTTCGATGCATATCGCCGACCTGTCCAAGGGCATGATGGGCGCCAACGGCATCGTCGGCGGCGGGCCGCCGCTGATCTGCGGCGCGGCGCTGACCGCCAAGACGCTGAAGACCGGCGGCGTGGCGATCGCCTTCGTCGGCGATGGCGGCTCGAACCAGGGCACGACGTTCGAGTCCTACAATCTGGCGAAAGTCTGGAACCTGCCGGCGATCTTCATCGTCGAGGATAACGGCTATGCCGAAAGCACGGCGTCGAAATGGTCGGTGGGCGGCAGCCAGGTGGGCCGCGGCAAGGGCTTCGGCATGCCGGCGATCGAGGTCGACGGCTCGGATTTCTTCGCCGTCTACGAGGCCGCCCGCGAAGTCATCGACCGCGCCCGCAGCGGCGGCGGTCCCAGTCTGATGCATGTGAAGGTGATGCGCTACTACGGGCATTTCGAGGGTGACGCCGCGACCTACAAGGCGGCCGACGAAGTGGCGAAATACAAGGCGACGAACGATCCGCTGTCGGTGTTCCGCAACCGAGTCACGCAGGCGCATCTGCTGGATTCCAAAACGCTCGACGAGATCGACAAGGAGTGCAAACAGCGCATCCAGCAATGCGTGGCGACGGCGAAATCGTCGTCGATGCCGACCGAGGCCGATCTGCTCACCGACGTCTACACGTCAGCGTATTGAGGAGGGCGCCGTCATGGCCAAGAAAACCTACCGCCAAGCCATCAACGAGGCGCTGCGTCAGGAGATGGAGCGCGATCACCGGGTCATCATTATGGGCGAAGACGTTGCCGGCGGCCTGGGCGCGCCGGGCGAACAGGACGCCTGGGGCGGACCGCTGGGCGTCACGAAAGGTCTGATGCCGAAGTTCGGCCGCGACCGGGTATTGGATACGCCGATCACCGAAAGCGCCTTCATCGGCGCCGCGGCGGGTGCTGCGGCCACGGGCCTGCGGCCGGTGGCGGAGCTGATGTTCGTCGATTTCCTCGGCGTCTGCTTCGATCAGATCTTCAATCAGGCCGCCAAGTTCAAGTATATGTTCGGCGGCAAGGCGGTGACGCCGATGGTGATCCGCACGATGTACGGCGCCGGCTTCCGCGCGGCGTCCCAGCATAGCCAGTGCCTCTATCCGCTGTTCACGCATATTCCCGGCTTGAAGGTGGTGCTGCCGAGCAATGCGTATGAGGCGAAGGGGCTGCTGGCGCAGTCGATCCGCGACGACGATCCCGTGATCTTCTTCGAGCATAAGGCGATGTATGACGAGACCGCCGAAGTGCCGGACGATCCCTACACGATCCCGTTCGGCGAGGCGAACGTGACGCGCGAGGGCGATGATGTCACGATCATCACCATGGGCCGCATGGTGAATTTCTGCAACCAGGTGGCCGACAAGCTGGCCAAGGAGAAGATCGGCTGCACGGTGGTCGATCTGCGCACGACATCGCCGCTGGATACCGAAACCGTGCTGGAGACGGCGTCGGAGACGGGCCGCGTGGTGGTGGTCGACGAGTCCCATCCCCGCTGCAACATGGCGGCGGATATCTCCGCCTTGATCTGCTCGGAGGCGTTCGACGATCTGAAGGGGCCGATCAAGATGGTCACCGCGCCGCATTGTCCCGTGCCGTTCTCGCCCGCGCTGGAGGATTTGTATGTGCCCAGCCCGGCGAAGATCGAGGCCGCCGTCCGCGCGGTCATGGGGAAGGGGTGATGGCCAGCGAGATCCATTCCATCGTCATGCCGAAATGGGGCCTGGCGATGGAGGAGGGGATCGTCACCGCCTGGCAGATCGACGCGGGTGCCACGATCGCCAAGGGCCAGGAGATCGCCGATATCGAGACCTCGAAGATCGCCAATGTCTTCGAGAGTCCGGTCTCCGGCAAGGTGCGGCGGCTGGTGGCGCAGCCCGGCGAAACCCTGCCAGTCGGCGCGCTGCTGGCGGTGGTCGCCGATGACGCGATCGGCGACGCCGACATCGACGCCTACGTGGCCAAGTTCAACGAGGCGCTGAAGGAAATGCTGGCGGCCCGGGCGAGCGAGAAGAAGCCCGAGCCGGAGAGCGTCGAAATCGCCGGCGGCCGGAAGATCCGTTATCTGAAGCTGGGTGTCGGCGAAGGCCCGCCGGTGGTTTTCATCCATGGCTTCGGCGGCGATCTCAACAACTGGCTGTTCAATCAGGAAGCCTTGGCCGAAACCCACACCACCTACGCCATCGATCTGCCGGGTCATGGCGGGTCCAGCAAGGATGTGGGCGCCGGCGGTGTGGGCGCCATGACATCGGCCCTTGTGGCCTGGATGACGGCGATGAAGATAGATAGCGCTCATCTGGTAGGCCACAGCATGGGCGGCGCGGTGGCGCTGCTGCTAGCCTCGACGCAGACGGCCAAGGTTGCTTCCGCGACCTTGATCTGTCCGGCAGGCCTCGGTCCGGAAATCTCTATGGAGTACATCAACGGCTTCATCGAGATGAGCCGCGGCAAGAAGCTGGAACCGATCCTGCAGATGCTGGTTGCCAATCCCGCTCTGGTCACCCGCGACATGATCGAGGATGTGCTGAAGTTCAAGCGCATCGACGGCGTGGACGCCGCGCTGAAGAAGATGCGGGATACGATGTTCCCCGGCGGCGAACAGGCGGCGATCCTGCGCGACGCGTTCGACAATGTGAAGGCGCCGCTGCAGGTCATCGTTGGCGCCCAGGACCGCGTTCTTCCCGCGGCTCACGCCAAGAGCCTGCCCGGCAATGTCAAAGTCCAGGTCTTCGACAATGCCGGCCACATGCCCCACATGGAAGCCGCCAGCGACGTCAACCGGCTGATTGCGGAGATCGCCCGGTAGCGATTGATCCGCGGGGGTTTATGGGTCGCTTTTTGGCTCCACGCTAAGCGTGACATTTTTCCGCATTTTCCGCGCAGGGATTCCTCAACGCTGACAACGCGTTGACCCCCAGAAACACTGATTCCGGAAAAAAGCGATTCTTGCGGAACGATCCTATACAAAGGAATCCTGCCCCGGAGGCGCACCAATTCTGCGCCCCGACCCGCAGCGAGCGGCATTCCGTGTTCCGATACACAATGTCCAACATCAAGCTGCCGAGCGCTCGGCAGGATTATTATCCTAGCAAACGGGGGCGGCGAAATCAAGGAAATTATTCCATTTCCTGAGAGATGATTAGATGCACGTATACTAACGCTAGAAATTGTCATCCCGGAAACCGCGCTTCAGCGCGGTTGTCCGGGACCCATGAACACCGAGCGGTGGTCAAGGTAACTTGACGAATTCCGTGTGCTTGGGTCCCGGGCTCTGGCGCACGAGACAAACGCTGCGCGTTTGCTCGGGAAGCGCCGGCCCCGGGATGACAAACTTGGAGTACGTTGCTAAACCGTGCCATGTCTACACACTTTCCCCCCGACCTCGCCGCCGCGCTTGATCGAATTCCCGTGCTGGCGCGCGTGCCGGCGGCCGAGATGGCGATCGAGCCGCTGCCGGGATTGACCAATCGTAACTACAAGGTCACGGCGCGGCGGCAGAGCTATGTGCTGCGCCTGCCGGGCGTGGGCACCGAGAAGTACATCGACCGCGCGGCCGAGGCCCATGACGCGGCCCTGGCGGCGAAGGCGGGACTGACGCCGGAAATCCTCTTCGCCGATCCCGCCACCGGCCTGATGCTGACCCGCTTCGTCGAGGGCGCCGAGCCGTTGACGGCCACCGCCGTGCACGATCCTGGCATCATGGCGGAGGCCGCGCGAATGCTCCGGCGGCTGCATGACAGTGGCTTGGTGTTCCAGCGGGAAATGCGGTTGTTCGACAAGATCGACTCCTATCTGCAGAAGAGTCCGCAGGCGGCCGCGCAGTTTGGCGACGTCCGCAAGGCCGCCGAGGGGCTGCGGGAGTTGGTCGATGGCCCGGGGCGGCGGCTGGTCCCTTGCCATATCGATCCGACGCCCAGCAATTTCATCCGCGGCCGCGATGCGGACGGGGCGTCGCGCCTCTATCTCATCGACTGGGAATATGCCGAAATGAGCGAGCCGGCTTATGATCTGGCGGGTTTGTCAATCGAGGCGGAGTTCAGCGATGGCGAGGACGCGGCGCTGCTGGCGGCTTACAGTGAGGGCGTGAAGGGCGCCACGCCTGACCGGTTCACCGCGTACAAAACTTCGCTCTATCTGATGGCCGGCTCATGGGCGGCGATGGCGGTGGAGCTGGGCAACTGTCTACCGGAACTGGAAGAGATGGCGGAGAAGCGATTGTGGCAGGCAATAGTGGCGTTGGCAGGCGAGCAGCGCTGAACAAGCTAGTGCATCGCAAGTAGACGATACGCTGCGCGCTGCAACCCTGTTGGAGTGGACGGCCCCCAAGCGGCATCGATGTGCCAGAATGAGGTCGTTGAAGATCTCAAACAGAGGGAGCCGTCCGTGAACGAGATTATCCGCATTGGCATGGATACG
>Ga0184612_10000058_pt1 | contig 48384 bp, 38 predicted proteins | sample PLM3_60_coex_FD_133163 | JGI IMG/M metagenome (GOLD analysis project Ga0184612, IMG submission 133163) | Groundwater sediment microbial communities from an aquifer in East River, Colorado, USA - PLM3_60_coex | ecosystem: Environmental > Terrestrial > Soil > Riparian zone | place: USA: East... | reverse complement strand
TATTGGCTGAAGTGAAAATTCAGGAAGGCGAGTCGATCGAGAGCGCGCTTCGTCGCTTCAAGCGGAAGGTGCAGCAGGAAGATATCATCAAGGATATCAAGAAGCATTCGTTCTACTTGAAGCCAGGCGATCGTCGCCGCGCCAAGCAGGCGTTGGCGCGCAAGCGTACGCGCAAGAAGCAGCGTCGCGAATCAGACTAGCGGCTGGACTGATCAACGCGGCCCGCTCGAGCTGGATTATGAGGATCCGGAACGAGCGGGCCGTTCCCATGACATTGCTCAATCAAGACGGAGGTCGTGGGAACGGGGCGGGCTCGAGTTGGTGAGAGGGTAGAACCGATGGAGTTCCAGGACAAGGCGCTGGCGTGCGTGGACTGCGGAGCGGAGTTCATCTGGACAGCGGGCGAGCAGCTCTTCTTCGCAGACAAGAATTTCAAAAACGAGCCCAAACGGTGCAAGAGCTGCAAAGCCAAACGCGCGTCGCGCCCGGCAGCGAGCGGCGCCTCAGCGTCCAGGGAACGCGTGGAAACGACCACGAACTGCTCGGCATGCGGCAAAGAAACCACGGTGCCGTTCCGTCCGACGCAGGGACGACCGGTGTTCTGCCGGGAATGCTTCCAGCAGCGTAAATTCGCCGGGGCGAGCGGCATTTAGCCCCGAGTTCTCAGACCACGACCTGAAAGGCCACGCTCGGTCGTGGCCTTTTTCTTCCCGGACTTCGACCTCATCACGGATCACAGTAAGATTTTGAGTGTCCCCGTCCCCGCGGACGAGACCAGCACCGTTCGTGTTGTCCGTGGCTCGGTTTCTACGTGGCTCGTGTTTGTCCTCGGCTCGGGACGTTCGTCGCGTTCCGCGCGTCGTAGAGTTGACCTCCATGGCATTCCAGCATTCAGCCACACGTCCTTCACGGGGGTGGACCCGACCAGTCGTCGCAGGGTCGGTCATGATGGTTGGAGTCGCAGCGCTGTCCGCGGCCTGCGGCAGCGGCGGCGCGCCAGCCCAGGGCGCCGGCGCGCCGCCGCCAACCGCGGTAACCACCAGCACGCTCAAGCCGACTTCGATCGATGATGCGTCGGAGTTCATCGCCACGCTGCGGTCGCTCCGCTCCACGACGATTCAGCCGGAAGTGGAGGGGCTCGTCACCCGCATCTTCGTGAAAGCCGGACAGCGCGTCAGCGTCGGCACACCGCTCGTCCAGATCAACCAGGCGAGGCAACAGGCCGCCGTCTCGAGCACCGAGGCAAACCGCACAGGCACTGAAGCCGACGTCCAGTACTGGCGGCTGCAGACCAAGCGGATGGAGTCGCTCGTCGAGGCCGGCGCGGTCAGCAAGGCCGAGTTCGACCAGGCGCAGAACTCGCTTCGAACGGCCGAGGCACGCCTCGCCGAGCTCGACGCGCAGGTGCGCGAAGGACGCGTCGAGCTCGCGTTCTACCGCGTGGTCGCGCCGCAGGCGGGCACGGTCGGGGACATCGCGGTCCGGGTGGGCGACCGGGTGACCAACTCGACCGAGATTACGACCATCGACGACGGACAGGCGCTCGAAGCCTACATTCAGATTCCGCTCGACCGATCGCCCCAGGTGCGCCTCGGGCTCCCGGTTCAGCTCATGGATTCGGACGGCAAGGTCATCGCGACAAATCCCATCAGTTTCGTCGCCTCGCGCGTGGACGACAGCACGCAGACCGTGCTCGTCAAGAGCCTTCTGCGCGAAATTCCACCGTCGGTGCGTGTCCTGCAGTTCATCCGCTCGCGAATCGTGTGGCGCAGCGTGCAGGGGCTCACGGTACCCGTCACGTCGGTCGTGCGCATCAGCGGACAGTACTTCTGCTTCGTGGCCGAACCCGGGGCGCAGGGCGGTCTGGTCGCGAAGCAGAAGCCGATCGAAGTCGGCCAGATGATCGTCAACGACTACGTCGTGCGCAGCGGGCTCAAAGCGGGCGAGACCCTGATCGTCTCCGGCATTCAGAAGATCGGCGACGGCGTACCCGTGCGCGCAGAGTAGCACCACGGACAACAGCGACAACACGGATCGTTGTCGATAGGCCGCCGCCTCATCACGGTGCATCAACCGCTATGTTCGTCGACACTTTCATTCGCCGCCCCATCCTCGCGTCGGTCTGTTCGCTTGTCCTGATCCTGGCGGGTGCGGTGGCGATTCCCACCATGCCGGTCGCGCAGTACCCGAGCCTCGCAGCGCCGCAGATCAACGTCATCGCGATCTACACGGGGGCCAACGCGCAGGAAGTCGAGACGGCCGTCACCACGCCGCTCGAGCAGGCAATCAACGGGGTGGAGGGCATGCTCTACATGACCTCCTCCAGCACGAACAGCGGCATCGCGACGGTCACCGTCACGTTCGACGTGACGCGGAATCAGGACGTCGCCGCCGTCGACGTGCAGAATCGCGTCAATCAGACGCTCGGCCGCATGCCCAACGAGGTCCGGACGACCGGCATCACGGTTCAGAAGCAGTCGACCGGATACATCATGGCGGTCGGCGTCTTCTCGGAGCGGGGCAGCTACGATTCGCTCTTCCTGAGCAACTACCTCGACGTCTTCATCAAAGACGCCGTCAAGCGCGTCCCGGGGGTGGGCGACGTCGTGGTGTTCGGCGAGCGCAAGTACTCGATGCGGCTCTGGATCGATCCGGATCGCCTCGCGGCACGCGGCCTCACGGCAAACGACGTCGTCCAGGCGCTACGAGAGCAGAACGTCCAGGTGGCGGCCGGCAGCCTCGGGCAGGCGCCCGCGCCCTCGGGGCAGATGTACCAGCTCAGCGTCCGCGCGCTCGGACGTCTCACCGAAGCGTCCGAGTTCGACAACATCATCCTCAAGAGCGGCCGCGACGGCTCGCTCGTCCGGCTCAAGGACGTCGGGCGCGCCGAGCTCGGCGCGGAAACCTACGCGGCCAACCTGCGCTTCCAGGGAGTGGAAGCGGTCGGCTTTGCCGTCACGCAGCTGCCGAATGCCAACTCGCTCGACGTCGAGCGCGCGGTCACGGCGGAACTGGATCGTCTGGCGGCGGCGTTCCCGCCGGGCATGCGCTATCTCGTCGCCTTCAACACGACCGACGTCGTCGAAGCGTCGATTGTGGAAGTGCTGAAGACGCTCGTCGAGGCCATCATCCTCGTCGTGCTCGTCATCTTCGTCTTTCTGCAGAACTGGCGCAGCACGCTCATCCCGGCCATCACCATCCCGGTCTCGCTCGTCGGTGCCTTCGCGTTCGTGAAGCTGATGGGCTTCTCGATCAACACGCTGACCCTCTTCGGCATCATCCTCGCCACCGGCATCGTCGTCGACGATGCGATCGTGGTCATCGAGAACATCGAGCGGCACATCCAGGAGTACAAAGTCACGGCGAGAAAGGCGGCCTCGGACGCGATGCGCGAGGTGCTCGGCGCGGTCGTCGCAACCGGGCTGGTCCTCATCGCGGTCTTCGTGCCAGTGGCATTCTTTCCGGGCACGACGGGCCGGCTCTACGCGCAGTTCTCGATCACGATCGCATTCGCGGTGGCGTTGTCTGTGTTCAATGCGGTGACGCTGACGCCCGCGTTGTCGGCCCTGCTGCTCGACCGCACGAGCCATCACAAGGGCCGGTTCTTCACGCTGTTCGAGCGCATCGTCGGCGCGGGCACACGGGGCTACGTGGCCGTCCTCCGAGGCTGCCTGCGCTTGCGCTGGGTGGTCGTCCTGCTGTTTGTCGGCACGCTGGGGCTGACGTGGATGGTCTATCGCACCGTGCCGCAGGCGTTCATCCCCGAAGAGGACCCCGGCTACTTCATCATCCTGGTGCAGGGGCCTGCGGGGGCATCGCTCGAGTACACAGGGGCGGTCGCGCAGCGGGCGGAAGGCATCATTCTAAAAGATCCCGATGTGATGGCGCTCTTCTCGGTCATGGGGTTCAGCTTCAGCGGCGCGGCGTCGAACCAGGGCCTCATGTTCATCCGCCTCAAGCCTTTCGAGGATCGGATCGGCGCCGAGCATTCGGTGCAGGCCGTGCTCGGGCGCATCAGCGGACCGCTGTTCGGTATTCCTGGCGCGATCGTCGTCGGGTTCACGCCGCCCGCGATCCAGGGGCTGAGCCGGTTCGGCGGGTTCGAGTTCCAGGTCCTGGATCAGAGTGGCGGCGAGATCACACGCCTTGCGCAGGCGACGCAGTCGCTTGTCGGGGCCGGAAACCGGTCGCCCAAGCTTCGGCCGGGCCTGTTCAGTCCGTTCACGGCGAATGACCCGCAGCTGCAGGTCACCATCGATCGGGAGCGCGCGCTCGCACTCGGGCTGCCGCTCGGAGAGATTACGAGCGCGCTGCAGATCTTCTTGGGGTCGCAGTACGTGAACGACTTCGAGTTCAACAACCGCGCGTACCGGGTGTACGTGCAGGCCGACCAGAACTTCAGATCCAACCCGCAGGCGCTTCGGCAGCTGTATGCCCGGACACGGACCGGCGACATGGTGGCGCTCGAGCAAGTCGTTCGGATGGAAGAAACAACCGCGCCGCAGGTGATCAGCCACTTCAACCTCTTCCGATCCGCGACGATCAACGGATCGGCGGCGCAGGGGGTGAGCTCCGGCGAGGCGCTGGGCGAGATGGAGCGGTTGGCCGCGACGAACCTCCCCCAAGGCATGGGCTACGCCTGGTCTGGCATCTCGCTCGAGGAATCGAAAGCCGGCCGTCAGTCATACCTGATCTTCGGGCTCGCGCTTCTGCTCGTCTACCTGACGCTCGCGGCGCAGTACGAAAGCCTCGTGCTGCCGTTCATCGTGCTGCTCGGAGTGCCTGTCGCGGTCCTCGGGGCGCTCGCCGCGCAGTGGTCGCGCGGGTTTGCCAACGACGTCTACTGCCAGGTCGGTCTGGTCATGCTCGTCGGGCTGGCGGCCAAGAACGCCATCCTCATCGTCGAGTTCGCCGAGCAGTTGCGGGATCGGGGCTTGACGGTCGTGGACGCTGCGATCGAAGCGGCCCGCATCCGTCTCCGTCCCATCGTGATGACCTCGCTGGCGTTCATCCTGGGCGTCCTGCCCCTCGTCGTCGCCACCGGGGCCGGGCAGGTGGCTCGGCAGTCGGTGGGCACGACGGTGGCGGGCGGCATGTTCGTGTCGACGTTCCTCAACCTCCTGTTCATCCCGGTGCTCTATGTGGTCGTCCAGACGGCCCGAGGGCGGTTCGGCGGGGTGGGCGGGCGGCGGCTAGCGGAAGACGCTCCTGGGCCGACATGATGGCCCTGTGGCGGGCGCCGGAACATCTGGTGTTCTCCAGTGTCCAAACCACCCGACAAGCCGGAAGGGGCTGGATAGCTCTTTTCGGCCGGTCTGGCTGGCATTCCATAGCAAGCTGTGCGGGAAACGTCTCAATTTCTTGACAGTGTTTGAACCGGCGTAGTACGCTGACCGGTCTTTTTCGCGGAAAAACGAATAGGGCCTGGGGCAAGCGCTTCGGCCAATGGACGCCGGCAGGCAGGCGGGGCTGGCGGTTCGTGGCGCGGTCGGGCTGGAGGAGAGCGGCGATGCAGATCGAGGAACGAGTCGTCGACGGCGTGACGATTCTCGACCTGAAAGGCAAGATGACGCTCGGCGAAGGCGACGAGCTTCTGAAGGACAAGATCAATTCGCTCATTCAGCAGGATCGCAAGAAGCTGCTGCTCAACCTCGAGGGCGTGCCGTATATCGACAGCGCGGGGCTGGGCGAGATCGTGCGCACGTACACGACGGTCAGTCGGCAGGGAGGCAAGCTGAAGCTCCTGAATCTGACCAAGCGGATCCAGGACCTGCTGGCCATTACCAAGCTGCTGACGGTGTTCGAGACCTACGAGTCCGAGCCCGACGCCGTCAAGAGCTTCGCAGGCTAGCCACCGAGCATCACCCGCCGCGCTCAGGATGGCGCGACATACAGTTCCGGACTTCATCGAGCGGGTCGATCCTCAGCCGGCGTCCGTCCGGCCGATGGCCCTGAGCCTCGTACTGTCCCTCCGCCCGTCTCAGTGGACGAAGAACCTCATCATCTTCCTTCCACTGATGTTCGCCCAGCGGTTGCTGGACGTGCAGGCGGTGCTCCACGCGGCTGCCGCGTTCGTCATCTTCTGCGCGCTGTCGGGCGTGGTCTACTTGATAAACGATGTCGCCGACCGCGAAGCGGATCGGCTCCATCCGGTGAAGAAACACCGGCCGATCGCCTCCGGGGCGCTGCCCGTGCCGGTGGCCATCGGCTGGGCCGCGGTACTGGGCGGCGTGGCCCTCGCGGCCGCGTTCTGGCTCAGACCTCTCTTCGGGGCCGTGGCCGCTTCGTACGTGCTGCTTCTCGCCCTGTACTCGGGCCTGTTGAAGCACATCGTGATTCTCGACGTGCTGACGATCGCCATCGGCTTCGTGCTGCGGGCCGCAGCCGGAGCCATCGCGCTCGATGTACCGATCAGCCAGTGGCTCTACGTGCTCACGATCCTGCTCGCATTGTTTCTGGCGCTCAGCAAGCGACGCCACGAGCTCGTGCTGCTCGCCGATGGCGCGACCAGCCATCGCAGGATCCTGGAAGAGTACAGCCCGTACCTCCTGGACCAGATGATCGCCGTCGTGACCGCGTCGACCATCGTGGCCTATGCGTTCTACACAATGAGCCCTGAAACGGTGCAGAGGTTGGGGACAGATCGGCTGATCCTGACGCTGCCCTTTCCCCTGTATGGAATCTTCCGGTACCTTTACCTGGTGCACCTGAAAGATGGAGGCGGGAGCCCGTCAGATATGCTCCTGACCGATCGCCCGCTGCTCCTTTGCGTGGGGCTCTGGGCTGCTGCGGTTGCCTTCATCATTTATGGCCCGAGGTTCTGATCAACGCTGATATGGCAAAGTCCAAGGTCGCTATTCTTCGTACCAGCCCCGCAACAGTCCTCGAGGACTATCACTCACTGATGAACCTGGCCGGTTACCAGGACGTCATCGCGAAGGACGCTGACACGGCGCTCAAAGTGAACATCTCGTGGCATTTCTTCTTCCCTGCCACATCGACGACGCCCTGGCAGCTCGAGGGCGTTATCCGGGCCATGAAGAGAGACGGGTATGACCCATCGTTGATGCACGCATGCCACAACCGAACCGTTGTCATCGACGCACACTTGGGCGAGCGGGAGAACAAGCAGATTAACGTCATCTCTGCCCATGACCTCCGCAACATCCACATCTACGAGACCGAGGAGTGGATCAACATCCGCGATGCGGTCGGGGACCTCACGAAGCGCTTCACCTGTCTCAACGAGGTCTACCCGAAGGGCTTCATGATCCCGAAGCGCTTCTTCGGCGAGAACATCATCCATCTCCCGACGGTGAAGACGCACGTGTTCACCACGACGACGGGGGCGATGAAGAACGCGTTCGGCGGCCTGCTGAACGAGCACCGGCACTGGACGCACCCGGTGATCCACGAAACGCTCGTGGATCTGCTGATGATCCAGAAGAAGATCCACCGCGGCGTGTTTGCCGTCATGGACGGGACGTTCGCCGGCGACGGTCCTGGACCGCGCTGCATGACGCCGCACGTGAAGAACGTGATCCTCGCGAGCGCCGATCAGGTCGCGATCGACGCGGTGGCAGCCAAGCTGATGGGGATCGACCCGATGTCGATCAAGTTCATCCGGATGGCCCACGAGATGGGCCTTGGGTGCGGCGACCCGCGGGACATCGAGATGGTGGGCGACGCGTCGGCCGCGGCGGAGAACTGGCACTTCGCGGGTCCGTTCAAGAAGATGACCTTCGCGTCGCGCATGCAGCACCAGATCTACTGGGGCCCGATGAAAGGGCCGATCGAGTGGTCGCTCAAGACCGTGCTCGCCCCCTGGGCGTACATTGCGAGCGTGATCTACCACGACAGCTACTGGTACCCGGTGAACGCGCGGCGCCAGATGCGGGAAGCGCTCGAGAGCCCGTGGGGCCGTCTGTTCCGGAACTGGGAGACCGTGCAGCCGGATGCGGCCGGGCTGGGATACCCTGACGTCGGGGGGAACACGGCAACGATCGAAAAGACCGGCGCGAAGGCCCTCGTCCAGTCGTTCGGGATCCTCGGCACGTGCATCAAAGAGGCGCCGGAGTTCGCGAACCGGCGGAGACACGTGAAATGAAGCTGAGAGCTCCCAGCTGCCGGGCCTCCAGCTGCCAGCTAAGAGAGCGAAGAGCTTTCTGATCACAGCTAGACGATTGAGTTTTGAAATGTTCTCAGCTAGGAGCCGGCAGCTGGGAACTGGAAGCTGACAAACCATGGCCGATTTCACCGTCAAGAACGACAGCGTCGACGTCGAGCAGATCATGCGCCAGGTGCGGTCGCGGATCCGCGAGAAACGGGGCGTCGACTACACCGAGGATGAGATCCGCGAGCTCGCCAGCGTGAAGCTGGAACGCTTTCTCGACCCGAAGGGCGTTCGATCCGACCTCCTGGAGCAGTACCGGAAGCGACGCGACTCGTCGACGACTGCCCGGAACTACTCGTTCGAGGACTCGACGCTCTACGAGTCGAGCCGTCCCCTGCTGCGCGGGCTCCGCAAGCTGCTGAACCCGATACTGAAGCTGTTCTTCAACCCGACGCCGGTGGTCGAAGCGCTGCACATCCAGTCGAAGCTGAACGACACGTACAACCAGGCCGAATCGCTCTACTACGAATTGATCCACAACCTGGTCCTCGAAACCACGAGGCTCGGCATCGAGGTGAAAAACCTGAAGATGCGCGTGGAGTCGATGTCCAGCCGGCTGGATTTCGACGAGCGGCGTGCGCGCGCGCTCGAAGGCGTCGTTCAGTATCGCCCGGGCACCGTCGCCCCGCTGCAGCCGCCCCCCGGCGGTGGTGGAGGCGGGGTCAACGCGACACTCTCAGCCGATGAAGCGGAGCGCCGGTCGCGGCGCCGGCGGCGGCGAGGCCGGCGGCGGCCGGGCGGATCGGGCCAGGGTCCCTCAGGCGAAAGGCCCGGACAGTCCGGCCCTGCAGCGCACGAGTCAGGGCGCGCGGACGGGGGCGAGTCGTCCGGACCATCGGGCGAGACAGGCAACGGCCCCGCTGAATCGTGAAGCTCGCGGTAGTCGTCCAGCGATACGGCGCCGACATCAACGGCGGAGCGGAGCTCCACGCGCGATACATTGCGGAACGTCTGGCGAAGCACGCGCAGGTAGAGGTCGTCACGACCTGCGCGCGCGACTACGTCAGCTGGCGTAACGAGCTCAGCCCCGGCGTCGAGACCGTCAACGGCCTTGCCGTGCGCCGTTTTCCCGTCAGCCGCGAGCGGCACCCACTCGAGTTCGGGCGCCGATCGCATCGAGTGTTCGACGAGCCCCACTCTCTGGGAGACGAGCTGTCCTGGCTCGAGAGCGAGGGGCCGACGAGTCCTGCCTTGATCGACTACCTCGCGCGGTCGGCTTCCTCGTTCGATTACTTCCTGCTCTTCAGCTATCGCTACTATCACGCGTGGCATGCGGCCCGGCGCCTGCCGGCCAAGGCCGTGCTCGTGCCGACGGCGGAGCGGGATCCGGCCATCGGACTGACGATGTTCGGTCCGGTCTTCAGGGGCGTGCGCGGGATCATGTACAACTCGCACGAGGAGCGCGCCATGATCCAGCACGCCACGCGCAACCAGCACGTCCCCGGCGTCGTCGTCGGCGTGGGATCCGAGGTGCCCGATCGTACCGACCCGGCCCGTTTTCGACGGCGGCACAAGATCAACCGGCCGTTTGCGATCTACATCGGGCGCATCGACGCCAACAAGGGGTGCGGGGAGCTCTTCGACTACTTCCAGCGCTATGCGATGACGTTCACCCGAGGCCTGGATCTCGTGCTCGTCGGCACGCCGATCATCCCGATCCCGACGCACCACCGGATTCATCACCTCGGGTACCTGTCCGACGAGGACAAGTTCGACGCGCTCGCGGCCGCCGATCTCCTGATCATGCCGTCGTACTTCGAAAGCCTTTCGATGGTCGCGCTCGAGGCCTGGGCGCTCGGACGTCCGGTACTGGCCAACGGCCGATGCGATGTACTCAAGGGACAGTGCATCCGAAGCAACGGCGGGCTTTACTACGAGAGCTACGAGGAGTTCGCCGAAACGTTGTACTCGCTCGAATCGAACGGTCCGCTCCACGCCCGCCTCGGGAGAAACGGGCGCGAGTACTTCGCGCGTCACTACGCGTGGCCGGTGATTGAAAGGAAGTACCTGGACATGTTCCGGCAGCTCGATCGCGGCCCGGCCCAACCGCCACTCGAATCCGTGCCCGGGTGGTTCGCGCGCCGTCGACGCGACATTCCGCCCGCGACCGCCGTCCTCGCTCGCCTGCCGTCCGGCGCCGTGCTGCCAGACTCCGAGGTCCGGCGGGATAGAACCGCATGACCGTCCGCCCGCGCGTCCATCAGGTGCTCGCCACGCTGGGCTACGGCGACGCGATCGGCCACGAAGTCCTCGGCGTGCAGCGAGTCCTCAGGAGCGCCGGGTATGAATCCGAGATATTCGTCGAAACGGCGGACCGCCGGCTGGAGGAGTCCACGCTCGACTACCGCGAGATGGTCGGCGCGATCGCGCCAGAGGACGTCCTGGTCCACCACTTCTCCATCGGCTCTCGCGCATCGAGAACCGCATACGCGCTGCCCGGACGCATGGCGCTCGTGTACCACAACATCACGCCACCGCACTACTTCGTCGGCGTGCACCGCGACCTCGTCAAACAGTGCTTTCGAGGACGGCGGGAGCTCACCGCCTACATCCAGCGCTCGGATCTCGCGCTGGGTGATTCCGAGTACAACCGCAAAGAGCTCGAGGCGCTCGGGTTCCCACGCACTGGGGTTCTGCCGGTCGTCCCCGACTTCAGCCATCTCAGTGGAGCACCGAATCCCCTGCTCGCATCCGGCTTCGACGATGGGTGGACGAACGTGATGTTTGTGGGGCGCGTGATTCCGAACAAGAAGTTCGAGACGATAATCCGCGCGTTCCACGTCTACCGGACTCGTCACAATCCACGCGCGCGGCTGCTGCTCGTCGGCTCTTACAGCGGGTTCGAACGCTATCTGTCGATGCTGTACGAGCTCATCGCGAGCCTCGGCACGCCCGATGTGCATTTCCTCGGGCACGTGTCGAATGAGGAGCTGACGGCGCTCTACGATGTCGCCGACCTGTTCCTGTGCGCGAGCGCTCACGAGGGTTTCTGCGTGCCGATCGTCGAGTCGTTCTACAAAGGCGTGCCCGTACTGGCGTATGCGGCGACGGCCGTCCCCGCAACGATGGATGGCGGCGGCGTGCTCTACGACACGACCGACCCGATCGAGATCGCGCGACTCATGGAAGCCGTCCTCGACGATCAGACGCTCGAGGAGGTCGTCCTGCAGTCGCAGGACGCCGCGCTGGCGCGCTTGAGGGGGCGGGACTTCCCCGGGACGCTGCTGCGGTTTGTCGAGGAGGTCATCGCGGGCCCTCCGAGGTCCGCGCCGGCCGTCGCATGGGACTTCTGGGCGCAGTTCGAGCAGTTCGAGCGCTTCGAGGAGCTGCGGCAGTTCAGGCCGGCGCTTTTTGCGGCGTTGCCTCCGAGGCCGGAGGCCGGAGGTCAGAGGTCAGAGGTCAGGGGCCAGGGGGCAGGCGACACGGATACCCCGGCCTCTGGCCTCGGGCCTCCGGCCTCTGTCAGCAGATGATCATCAACCAATGGGTGCCCGCCGCCCACCGTGGTGACGCCATCGGGGACAGCGCGCGCCGCGTGCGCGAGATGCTCCGCCGCCAGGGCCACGAGTCCGACGTCTACGCGCTGACGATAGACGACGACCTGCGGTCGGACGTACGGCCGTTCGTGGACCCGGCGGCCACACGTGGCGACGTCACCATCTTTCATTTCGCGCTGCCCTCGCCGATGACCGGCGCGTTCGGCCGGCTCGACGGCGCGCGGGTCCTGCAATATCACAACATCACTCCCGCGGCCTTCTTTGCACCGTACTCGCCGGGCCTCTTCCGCCTGGCCGCGATCGGGCGCCGTGAGCTGGCATCGCTCGTCGGACACGTCGACCTCGCGCTCGGCGACTCCGAGTTCAACCGTCGCGAGCTCGAGGCGCTGGGATTCGCGCCCACTGGTGTGCTGCCGATCGCCGTCGACACCGGACGCATTACCAATGCTCCGCGCCGGCCCGCCCTCGAGAAGATCCTCGGCGATGGCCTGATCAACATTCTCTTTGTTGGACGCATCGTGCCCAACAAGCGGATCGACGATCACATCCGGCTGGCCGAAGTCTACAAGCGCTACGTCGACAGCTACTACCGGTTCATCTTCGTCGGTCGCTACGATGGCGTGCCGGCGTACTATGCGCAGATTCGCGCCCTGATTGCCGAATACCGCATGCTCCCTGATCGATTCTGGTTCACGGGCCCCGTCCCCGACGAGGACCTTGGCGCGTTCTATCGCTGGGCTGACGCGTACGTGTCGCTCAGCGAGCACGAGGGCTTCTGCGTGCCGCTCATCGAGGCCATGGCGGCCGACGTGCCGGTACTGGCCTACGCCGCCGGGGCCGTGCCGGAGACGCTCGGCGGCTCGGGCCTGCTCTTTGCGCCCAAGGACCTCGAAGTGGCGGCCGAAATGCTCGGCATGCTCGTATACGATCGACCTTTGCGCGCGCGCGTCCTCGAGGGACAGCGCAAGCGCCTGAAGGATTTCGCGCCCGAACGCATCGAGGCGCAGTTGACCGCAACGTTTTCTGCATTGAGGCTTCGTTGAAGATAGCTTTCATCGTCCAACGCTACGGCACCGAGATCCTCGGCGGGTCCGAGTACCACTGCCGCCTGATTGCCGAGCGTCTCGCGCCGAAGCACCAGGTCGAGGTGCTCACGACGTGCGCGGCGGACTACATCTCCTGGAAGAACGAGTACGCAGAAGGCGCAGACCGAATCCGCGGCGTGACGGTCCGGCGGTTCGCCAACGCCAGGACCCGCGACATCCACGCGTTCAATCGCTACTCGGAATGGATCTTCACGAGCGCCCACACGAGAGACGACGAGACGGAGTGGCTGCGGCAGCAGGGGCCTTGGTGCCCCGCGCTGGTGGAGTACCTGGAGCGCAACCAGCACCTGTATGACGTGCTGATCTTCTTTACCTACCTGTACGCGCCGACGGTGCTCGGCTCGCGGGTCGCTCCACACAAGAGCATCCTCGTACCCACGGCGCACGACGAACCAGCCATTCGTTTGGAGATCTACAAGGAGCTGTTCAGCCTGCCCGCTGGCCTCGCCTACAACACCGAGGTCGAGCGGAGGTTCCTGACCACCCATTTCTCGATCCGGGCCGTCGAAGAGGAAACCATCGGCTGCGGCGTGGACCTGCCGGCCGCTCATCCGGCCCTCCGGGAGTCAGGCGACGGTCCGGCCGCCGGCCGGGTCAGTAGCGACCCGGGGGAGGAAGAGACCGCTGAAGAAGAAGATGAGTCGCCAAGTTTCCGTCCGCACCTTGCGCAGCGAGGCACGACATTCCGGCGGCGTCATCGGCTCCACGGCCCGATCGCGCTCTACGGTGGCCGCATCGACGCCGGGAAAGGCTGCGAAGAGCTGATCGAGTACTTCAGCAGCTATGTGCAGGAGGGAGGCGACGCCACGCTCGCACTGATGGGCGTGAAGCTGATGCCCCTTCCCGAGGAGCCGTTCATCCGCTTCGCCGGACGCCTCTCCGATCAGGAGCGGCTCCAGGCGCTCGAGGCCGCCACGGTCGTCGTGGTGCCCTCGCCGTACGAGAGTCTGTCACTGCTGGCCCTTGAATCCTTCGCCGTGGGCACACCGATCCTTGCCAACGCGCGCAGCGAAGTGTTGGTGGACCATTGCCACAAGAGCAACGCGGGCCTGTACTATGCCGACCGCGATGAGTTCATCGAATGCCTCAAGCTGCTCATCGCCGATCCGCACCTGCGGGAGAGCATGGGCCGGAACGGCCGGACATACGTGCAGCAGAACTACCGGTGGGACGTGATTCTCAGCAAGTACGAACAGATGTTCGCCAGGCTCAGGCAGGGTTCGCCGGCCGGCGACCGTCGGCGGTGACTCAGTCCCTGTCGATCGACGCGACTTCCTCGTCGATCTCGTCGGTATCGACCACCGTGCCGGCGCGTCCGCCCGCTGGCCCCACGCGTTTGCGGCGCGGACGAATGTCGTGCCGTTTGATCATCTCGTTGAGTGTCGTCGGCTTGATCTGGAGGAGCTCGGCGGCGCGCTTCTGGACGCCTCCGGCCTGCTCGAGGGCGGATTCGATGAGGCCGCGCTGGAACGCGATCTCCGCGTCGCGGTAGGAGATGCCCTCGGGTGGCACGACGAACTGCGGCATCTGGAACCGCCGGCTGTTTCGCACGTGATCCGGCACGAGGTCGGCATCGATTCGCTGGCCCGACGAGAGGACGACTGCCCGCTCGATGACGTTCTCGAGCTCGCGCACGTTGCCCGGCCAGTCGTACTCGAGCAGCAGGTCGAGCGCCTCGGGCGTCAACTCCTGCCGCGGCTTCTGATTCTCGACACCGTATTTCTCGAGGAAGTGCTGGGCCAGGAGCGGCACGTCCTCGCGGCGCTCGCGCAACGCGGGCACCTGCACGGTGATCACGTGGAGCCGGTAGAAGAGATCCTCGCGGAACTTCCCTTCCTCCATCATCTTGCGAAGTTCGACGTTGGTGGCTGCGATGATCCGGACATCGACCTTGATGGTTTCCACGCCGCCGAGCCGCATGAACTCGCGCTCCTGAATGACGCGCAGCAGCTTCGCCTGAGTCTCGAGCGGGATGTTGCCGATCTCGTCGAAGAAGATCGTCCCCTTGTCGGCGAGCTCGAAGAGGCCCTTCTTCGGATAGATCGCGCCGGTGAACGCGCCCTTCACATGGCCGAACAGGTTCGACTCGAGCAGGTCCGGCGGGAGGTTACCGGAGTTCACGGTGATGAACGCTTTGTCGGCGCGGGCCGAGTTCTGGTGGAGCGCGCGCGCGACGAGCTCCTTGCCGGTACCGCTCTCGCCGTTGATCAGAATCGTGGTGCGGCTCGGCGCCGCCTGCATGATCAGATCGAAGACCTGCTTCATCCGCGTACTGCGTCCGATGATCTCGCCGAACCGGTTGGCGTGCGCCTGCAGATTCTGGCGGAGCACGCGGTTCTCGGTGACGAGGCGGCGCTGCGCCAGGGCGTTGCGCACGACGGCCAGGACTTCGTCGTTCTTGAACGGCTTGGTAATGTAGTGGAAGGCGCCCCGCTTCATCGCCGTGATCGCGCTCTCGACCGACGCGAACGCGGTGATCATCAGCACCGGCAGCTCGTCGTCTATCTTCTTCAGCTCGTCGAGCGCGGCCATGCCGTCCATGCCCGGCATCATGATGTCGACGATGGCGGCGTCGAAGGAGACCGTGCGGGCGAGCTCGAGTCCTTCCGCGGCGTCAGCGGCGAGGCGGACGGTATGGCCCTCGCGCGTCAACAACGCTTCGAGGATCTCACGCATGATCTCCTCGTCGTCGATGACCAGAATCGAGCCGTTTCTGTTCATAACTGCGGACGTTATGCCTGACGATTGAGTGACCCGGCGTTCGATCGGGCAGCGGCGAGCGGAAGTGTCAGCGTAAAACGGGTGCCCTGTCCCGTCTCGCTGTCGCAGGCAATCGTGCCGCCGTGCTCCTGCACAATGCCGTAGGTGATCGACAACCCCAGCCCGGTGCCCTTGCCGATGTCCTTCGTCGTGAAGAACGGATCGTAGATGCGCGACAACTGGTCGGGCGGGATTCCCGAGCCGGTATCGGCGACCTCGACCGTCGCGCGGTCGGCGGCGGCCCGCGTCACAATCGACAGCCATCCGCCCTTGGGCATGGCATCCCGGGCGTTCAGGAACAGGTTCAGGAACACCTGCTGGAGCTTGTATTCGATGCCCAGCACGACCGGTGCCGTGGAGGCCAGCTCCTTCCGGACCTGAATTCGCCCCGTACGCATCTGATGCTCGAGCAGCGAGAGCACGTCGTTGATGACGGCGTTCACGTCGACGGGACCGCTGTCGACCTGCGCCGGCCGCGCCAGATTGAGCAGACCGTTGACGATCTTGGCGGCCCGGAATGTCTGGCGCTCGATCTTCTCGAGGACCTGCGTCTTCGGGTCGTCCGGCTCGGTGCCCTGCATCAGCATCTGCACGAAGCTCGAGATTCCCGTGAGCGGCGTGTTCACTTCGTGCGCCACACCGGCGGCCAGCAGTCCGATGGAGGCCATCTTCTCGGAGATCTGCAGCTGCTCTTCGAGCTGCACTCGCGCCGAAATGTCTTCGACGACCACGATGGTTCCCGCGATCGCGCCCGCCATGTCCCTGAGCGGCGTCGTCGCCACGTTGACGAGCAGGCGCCGCGCCGGCGAATGTCGCGACGCGAGCGGCACACGGTAAAGTGCCGCGCCGTCGGGCGACTCGCGCCGGCCCGAGCGGAAGATCTCGAAGAAGCCCGCATCGAGGATCTGCTCCAGCCGTCGGCCCACCGCTTCTTCGTGGCGGACGCCGTACAACTCTTCGAGCCGGCGGTTCCAACGGACGACGCGGTCGTCGCGATCGACGACCGCAAGGCCGTCGTTGAGCGACTCGAGAATGTTCTCGCTGAACTCGCGCATCCGCTCGAGCTCGTCCGCCTTGACCGTGAGCTGGCGATAGAGCCGGCCGTTCTCGAGCGCCGTGGCCGCCTGCGCCGCCACCGCCGCGAGAAGCGCCATGTCTTCGCTGCTCAGTGGCTCGGCACTCGATTTCCGGCCGAGCGCCATGACGGCGATCGTCCCTTCCTTCGAGACGCACGGGACGAAGTAGTGGATCCCGGCCGCCCGCCAGAACTCGACGTCGGTGGGATCGACGCGTCGTTGAGACAACGGATCATCGAGCGTCAGCGTGTGGCCCGAAATCAAACGCGTGGCGACCTCCGACCCTTTCGCGAGCACCGGGGGCGCGGTGCCAAACCCTGCGTGCGCGATCGTGACGAACTGCGCGTCCCGACCCGCGGCGACCGGCGCCAGCATCAGCGCCATCCGCTCGACCAGCAGCGTCTCGGTGACGCGGCGCACCAGCCGCTCGCTCAAGCGGAGCAGATCCAGGTCGCTGTTGAGATCCCGCGCGAAACCGACAAGGGCGCGGCGGTAGTCGTACCGGTCGCGGTAGTACACGCGGTCGAGGCCGGTCTGAATCGCGTTCTTGACGGGCCGTGCGAGCAACACCAGCACCATTGTTGCCAGAAACGCGATGACCGGGTTCGTGTCGTTCGGACCGGTCGAAAACCAGTTGCCGGCGATCTTGAGGACGATCGTGTAAATCGCGGCGATGGCGGCCACCGCGGCCGCATACACGAGGCCACGCTTGATGATGACCTCGACGTCCATCAGCCGATAGCGGATGATGGCCGACGCAAACGCGAGCGGCACGAGCCCCAGGAGCACGGCGGTCAGCTCGAACCCGGGCGCAGGCGTGAATCCGAGCGCGAACGGAAGGGCGTATCCGAACACAAAGGGGAGCGCACCGAGCCCGGTCCCCCAGACAATCCATCGAAGCTGCCGGCGCGCCGTCACCGACCGCACGCGATAGAGCGCGCGCGTCATGATCACCAGGCCACCGACGAGGCACAGCGCCAGATAGAGCAGCTCGGCGCTGTCGACGAGATTGACAACGCTCGTCAGGATCTCGCCGCGCCGGTCGCCGCGCAGGATCGTTCCGACCTTGGCGGCGCCAAGGAGCAACGCCGGCAGGTAGACGAGCGGCAGCATGGAGCGGCCGCGCTCGCTGCGCGCCCAGCTGTCGGGCCGTTCGGGAAATACGAGCGCGAAGTGGACGAACAGCGGTGGCAGGAGCAGCATCGCCACCACATCGCCCCAGTAGAACACCCAGTCGAGTCGATCGAGCCGGCCGCTGAACGAGAACGTCAGCACGCCGAAGAATGCGACGCACAGCCAGAAGAAATGCAGCGTCGCCTGATTCTCGGGTCGGCGAAGCCGCACGCCGGTGCCTACGCACAGCGAAAACAGGCCGACGCTGGCAAGTGCGAGATACAGCCAGTGCGTGCCGGATGGAATTCCCGCCACGTGAACGATCAGGAGATCGGAGTCGCCCTGCGCACCCTGCCGCGAGACGACGTACTCGAGACGGGATCCGGAGACGGATGCGTGCAGCGACTCGACGACATCAGTCGGATGCTGCACCAGTTTCTTGTCGATGCGGAGGAGCTCGTCGCCCGGCTTGATGCCGGCGCGGCTGGCGGGTGAATTGTCGGCGACGACGCTCGCGACCACGTTGCTGCCGTTGCCGACCCACAGAACGCCGTCCTCCATCTCCGTCCACCCTTTGACGGAGATGTTGAGCGCCGCCAGCACGACGAGGCCAATGACCACGGCGAGCTGGGCGACCACCCGTATCAGGGCGGCTCTATTGACGGGCGACGGGGTCGGGAGCATCGACACGGAGGAATCCATTTCGTGCGAAGCAAAGGACGTTCCCCGTCGAACGACTACTGATCGGCGATAAATCATTGTCGGGCAATAACTTCAATGCTGAAGACGGCCCTGGCTTCCAACAATCCGAACACCCGATCCAAAAAACCCGGGGTCACAAAAGCCGGCAAAAAAAGGCGGGTCTCTTAACAGACCCGCCTTGCAGGCGCTTTCATGCTCATCTGTGGGCCGAGGAACGCCGCGCCTCAGGCTGGCGCGAACGCCCCACGCTCAGAAGCGCGGGAGCGCCCCGGCGCTCAGAAGCGAACGAGGAACCCGCCCACCACGCGCTTGGGGGGCCGGACGACGAGCAGCTCGTCGTAGACGGAGGCGGGATCGTTCGGATCCCGGAACAGATTGCGAAGTCCGAGCAGCACTTCCCATCGCGTGCCGCCGAGCTCGAAGGGCAGCGCCTGGTTGATCTGCACGTCGAACCGCGCGTCGAGACCCGGGCGTAGCTGCGACGTGTCGGATCGAGTGTACCCGGTGTTGATCTTGTAGAACACGAACACGCGCGTGGCCGTTTCGGGAATCTCGGTGGCGAGCGACGTCGTGACGTCGTGCAGATCCTCGGTCTCGTAGCGAATGGCCGCTGGCGCCCAGGCGGCAATATCAGCCATGTCGCCGCGTTCGAGCCACCGCGCGCGCGTGACGCTGTAGTCGATTGAGCCGCGCAGACGTTTGCCCGCCATGCGGCTCAGACGCAGCGCCCATCCGTCGGCGCCGAGCGAGCCCGCGTTCGCGACGTAGTAGTGCCCCACCGACTGCGGCCCACCAGGCACGTCGAGCCCGAAGAGCGTGACCAGCTGATCGTCGACGTTCTGATAGAACCGCCGGACACCGATGGCGTAGTTCGCCTCGAACTCGTGCTCGATCATCAGATCGACGTACTGCGCGCGCTCGACACTGAAGGCGTTGACGGCTCCGGGCCCGCCGAGCGGCGCGAACGTGCGCTCGGGCGGCAGCCACGGTCCCGGCGTTTCACTCGCGACGAACTCTTCCGCGCCGGGCGCAACCATACGCTGAGCAACCGTTGCAGAGACGCGCGTGTTCTTCATCGGCTCGACGGTCAGCCCGACCCTTGGACTGAAAAGCCCGCCAGGGCGCAGGTAGTCATACCGCCCGTACCGAGCCCCGTACTCCACCGCGATCGCTCGCGAAATCGACCACCGGTCGAGCGCGAAGAGCTCGCCGACGTTGCGGCTGCCGTCGGTAGCGGCGGCGAGCGCCGCTGGATTCCCGCCAAGGTAATCCTGCGTGCTGTACGAATAGCCGAATTTGTAGACGTGCGCGGTCCCGCCGCGAGACTGGAACGCGCCCGCCACGATCCACGACGAGAGATCGCCCTGGTTCATGGCTGCGCGGACCGACCAGTCACCGGCAGGCGTCGGCGCGCCAATCGCCATGTACGCCACGCCGCGCGGCAGCACATCGCCCGAGAAGAGCTCGCCCGTCCCGAACGCACGCGTCGTCAGCAGGTTGACTTCACCCGAGAACGGCAGATCCGTGAAGAACGTCGTCGCAAGGCTCGCCGCGGAATCCATCGCGCGGCCAAAGAGCGATCCCGACGGGATGTCCCCATCACGCTCGACGACGGTAATGATGGGAGCCTGATCTTTGAGAATGCTGCGCTTGATGTGGCGAAGGCGCCAGGCCGTCTCGTTGTGCGGATGATCGTCGCGCGCGACCGTCGTGTTCGATGACGTGTCCGAGGCATCGGGCTGGTCGGCGAGCGTCCCGGAAGGCAGACCGAAGCCCGCAGCCATGATCGGTCGCGCGGGGACGGGAGCGTTACCGGAGGTGGCGACGGGGCTGTTGAGGCGACGGAGCTGGAGACGCTGCAACGCGGGCGAGAGGCCGCTCACACGCACGGTCGCGCGTGAGGAGCCAAGAAAACCCGTCCGGTGCGCCTGCAGGGTGTAGTCCCCGATCGGCAACGCGTCGATCGAAAACCATCCGGACGCGTCTGTAGTGGCCTTCGCCACCGTAACCGTTCCGAGGGCCGACACCATGGCCCCGGCGATGGGCCCGCCGTGGTCGTCGCTGACTACGCCGGTGATGCTGCCGCGCACGTTGCGGATGGACTGGGCCGACTGGGCCAGCGCGGGTGACACGCTGAGAGCTCCAATAGTACAAACCACGGCAGCCGCAGTAAGCACCCGGACGCCAGGCTTGTGGCGTTGCATAGCCCTTCCTCCGTCTTCGGCCTACCCTTCGACGTTCTTGTGTACGCGCTCAGGGTTCAGACCCGACCGTAAACAGCACGTCCCGCGACAGCGACTTCCCGGAGAGCAGGTCGATGACTTGCACGTCGAGTCGGTAGTCGCCGACCTCAAACCCCGCGAGCGGCACGACCTGTCCCGCCATGACCGGCTCGCCCGTACCCGGATCGAACGCCGAACCCATCAGGGCCGGGTTGAAGCGCTGGGGATCGGTGCGGTTGAAATACTGTTCTCCCGCGCGCCCCGGGGGATGCGCCCCCGGGCCCACCCCTGCGTCCGGCACCGCCCCAGCCTCGACTTTCCGGTAGAAATGGTACTCCACCCTGACGTCAAAATGCCGCTCGGGCGTTACCATCGGGTTATAAACGAGAAAGACGACAATCAGCTCCTCGTCCCGCCCGAACCGCCGATCGACCGCCGGTGTAATCTCGTTCCGACCGATGACGTATGGCCGCTCCGCCAGCTGATCCGCCGGCACCGGTTCGGCCAGCACATCCAACCGGTCCGCGATAATCACGCTGCTTGTCGTCAGCTCGTTCGACCGAAAGTCCGGCACGCTGAGCTGCTGCCGCAGCACCGCGGCCTTCGGGCGTGTTCTCGGCGCGGCCGGATCCACGCGCTCGCGCATCACCACGAAGACGTCGTACTCACCGGGCGGCACCGAAAACCCCCGGCTGATTCGCGACGCCGGCCCTGCCGCTGGCATCAGTTCGACCGGGAAAATCGCGTCGACCGGATATTTTGACTCGTCCCGCTCCTTGTCCAGGCGCTTCCTGTCGGGCCCAACACGCTTGTCGGGGGCGTCGGGCATCGACCTGGGTATCGCCCTCACATACACCAGCGCCGATCGCCTGGTGAGCTGAGACGCATCGACGGTCAAGGTGAACGGCACGAACGTACCGCGCTGCGCCTTGACGAAGTCGTTCTGCCACCGCACCGGGAAATCCGTCGGCACGGGCTTTCCGGCCAACGCCCCGTCGGCAAGCGTGAGGATGGCCTCGCCTTCCTCTCGCTGCGTCTGCTCGACCAGTCGCTGGTCCGCGACCGGAGTTGCTTCGCTCAGAGCACCTGCCGAATACAAGGCCGGGAACGCGGGCGCGACTGCGAGTATCAGCACTCCCGCTGACCGTCTCACCGAGAGTGTCGTTTGCTCCAGCCACGCGAGCATTCGGCCCTGACCAACCTGCTCGATCATAGGCGAGTCCTCCCCCCAAGTCAAAGAAGAGACGTGGATTAGGGCCACGGCTCCACGCGAAAGGGCACTAAACTGCGCACAACGGCAGAACCCTGACCAAATCAGCTATCATCAGCCGTTTGCTGCCGCCCACGCTTCGGTTTGTCGTCGATCTGGTCCGGCGGCCGTCGTTGCAGAAACCCTGAGGGGCGCGCATGCAGGACGATGTCGTCGTCATGGTTCTGGCAGGAGGCGCCGGCGAGCGTTTGTATCCGCTCACGAAAGAGCGGGCGAAGCCGGCGGTGTACTTCGGCGGCCCGTACCGCATCATCGACTTCACGCTGAGCAACTGCATCAACTCGGGGCTGCGGAAGGTTTTCATCGCCCTACAGTACAAGTCGCTCTCGCTCGGCCGCCACATCCGGATGGGGTGGAGTGTCGTGGCGGACGAGCTCGGCGAGTTCATCGAGATTCTCAGCCCCCAGAAACGCGTCGGCGAGCACTGGTATCTCGGCACGGCAGACGCGGTCTTCCAGAATCTCTATTCCATCCTCCGCGAGGACCCGCGGCACCTCATCGTCCTCTCAGGCGATCACGTCTACAAGATGGACTACGCGCGTATGCTGGCCGTCCACCGGGAGCGCAGCGCCGCGGCGACGATCGGCGTGATCGAGATTCCGACCGAGGAGGCGAGCCGCTTCGGCGTGATGCAGGTGGACAACGACGACCGGCTGGTGGGGTTCCTCGAGAAACCGAAGGACCTCGCCCCCGGCGGGCAGGTGCTGGCCTCGATGGGCATCTACATCTTCGACATGAAGCATCTGGTGCCCGTGCTCGAAGCCGATGCGCGGCGCTCGACGAACCACGACTTCGGCAAGGACATCATCCCGGAGCTGGTCTCCAAGGCCACGGTTTTCGCGTATCGCTTCACCGACGAGAACAAGAAGGAATCGAAGTACTGGCGGGACATCGGCACGCTCGACGCGTATTACGACGCGAACATGGATCTGTGCAGGGTCAACCCGGACTTCAACCTATACGATCCCGAATGGCCGCTTCGGACGCACCAGGTGCAGGCGCCGCCGGCGAAGTTCGTCTTCGCGGACGAAGGCCGGCGGTGCGGCCAGGCGCTCGACTCGATCATCTCGGCCGGGTGCATCATCTCCGGCAGCCGGATCTCGGGCAGCGTGCTTTGTCCCAACGTGCGCGTGCACAGCTTCTGCACGGTCGAACAGAGCATCCTGATGCCCGGTGTACGAGTCGGACGTCACGCTCGGATTCGCCGCGCCATCATCGACCGTGACGTCTTCATCCCGCGCGGCGCGTTGATTGGCTACAACATCGACGTCGATCGCCAGCGACACACTGTGACGGAAAGCGGTATCGTGGTAGTGACGACCGACGACGAGCCATTCATCGGAGAGATCGACGACGCCGCTTTGCGCAACGAGCAGGAATTCGATCGGCGAGGTTCGAGGACGTAAGCCATAGCTCCTAAATCTCGATCGGTCGTCCGCAGCACACACGCCCACATACGACCCAATCGAGCAACGAGCAGTTTCTCCACCACACGCATGCACACAATCACACAAGTCAAAGGTCGCGAGATCATCGACTCTCGCGGAAACCCCACCGTAGAAGCGGAAGTCACGCTCGACAACGGCAGCGTCGGGCGCGCGGCGGTGCCTTCGGGCGCCTCGACCGGCGAGCGCGAGGCGCTCGAGCTTCGCGACGGCGACAAGACGCGCTATCTCGGCAAGGGCGTCACGAAGGCGGTTGCGCACGTCAACGGCGAGATTGCCGCGCGGCTGCGTGGTCGCGAGGCCGATCAGCGCGCCGTCGACGGCGCGATGATCGAGCTCGATGGGACCTCGACCAAAGGCCGGCTGGGAGCCAACGCTCTCCTCGGCGTGTCGATGGCGCTCGCACGCGCGTCTGCCACAGCCGCCGGGACGCCGCTTTACCAGCACCTCGCGACGCTCTACGGCGGCAAGACGATGTCGCTGCCGGTACCGATGATGAACATCCTCAACGGCGGCGCCCACGCTGACAGCAGCGTCGACTTCCAGGAGTTCATGGTGATGCCGGTCGGCGCGGCGACGTTTGCCGATGCGGTACGCGCCGGCGCCGAGATCTTCCACACGCTGCGCGGGATCCTGAAGAAGAAAGGACACAGCACGGGCGTCGGCGACGAAGGCGGCTTCGCGCCCAGCCTGTCGTCGAACCGCGAGGCGCTCGACGTCGTGCTCGAAGCCGTCGTACAGGCGGGCTATCAGCCCGGCAAGAACATCTACCTCGCGCTCGATGTCGCGGCCAGCGAGCTCTGGAATGACGCTGGCAAGCACTACGAGTTCAAGAAATCGAAGGAACAGAACAGGGGCGCCGACGAGATGGTGGCGCTCTACGAGGAGTGGGTCCGGCAGTACCCGATCATCTCGATCGAGGACGGCCTGGCTGAGGGCGACTGGGACGGGTGGAAAACGCTGACGAAGGCGCTCGGCGACCGCATCCAGCTCGTCGGGGATGACGTCTTCGTGACGAACCCCGAGATCCTCGCGCGCGGGATCAAGGAAGGGATCGCCAACGCCCTGCTGGTGAAGTTGAACCAAATCGGCACCGTCTCGGAGACGCTCGCCGCGGTGGCCATGGCACGCGACGCCGGGTATCGCAGCGTGATCTCGCACCGCTCGGGAGAAACCGAGGACACGACCATCGCCGACCTCGCCGTGGGGACGGCCGCGGGCCAAATCAAGACAGGTTCGGCGAGCCGCTCCGATCGTGTCGCGAAGTACAACCAGCTGCTGAGAATCGAAGAAGCACTCGGCACCAGCGCGCGGTACGCCGGACGGTCCGCGATCAAGCAGCTGTCGTGACGTCCCAGCCGCAAGCACCTGTTGTCCTCATCGTCCTCGACGGCTGGGGAATCCGCGCCGAGCGACAGCACAACGCGATCGCGATGGCGCGCAAGCCCGTGTTCGACGCGCTGATGAGCCGGTACCCCCATGCGCAGCTGATCGCGTCGGGAGAAGCCGTCGGCCTGCCCGCCGGGCAGATGGGCAACTCCGAGGTCGGCCACATGAACATGGGCGCCGGCCGCGTCGTCTACCAGGACCTCACCAGGATCGACAAGAGCATCCGCGACGGCGACTTCTTCGCGAACGAGGCGCTGACGGCCGCCATGGACCACGTGGCCGACGGGCGGCACGCACTCCACTTCCTCGGCCTCGTCTCGGACGGCGGGGTCCACAGCCATCAGCGTCACTTGCACGCGCTCATCGAGATGGCCGCGCGGCGCAAGGTGCCACGGGTGTTCGTCCACGTCATCACGGACGGCCGTGACACGTCGCCGACAGGTGGGATCCGCTATGTGGCCGAGCTCGAGGACGTCATCCGACGGGCCGGCGTGGGACGCATCGCGACAGTGTCGGGCCGCTACTACGCGATGGATCGCGACAAGCGCTGGGAACGGACGAAACTGGCGTACGACGCCCTCATGAGTACGTCGAGGGCGTCAGACACGTCGAGCCCGACCGCGCAATCCGCGAGCGCAGCCATTCAAGCCGCGTATGACGGCGGGATCACGGACGAGTTCATCAAGCCGATCGTCATCGTTGACGCAGAAGGCGCGCCGGTGGGACCGATGCGTGACGGCGACTCGGTCATCGTCTTCAACTTCCGCGCGGACAGGGCCCGCCAGATAACTCGCGCGCTCGCACTCGGGGACGAACAGTTCGACGGCTTCGCACGACCCAATCGCCCGCGCCTCCACACGACGACGATGACGGTCTACGACCGGACCTTCAACCTCCCCGTCGTGTTCACGCCGCAGACGTTCAGCAACAACCTGGCGGACGTGCTGGCCGAGCACGGGCGGACCAATCTCCGCCTCGCCGAGACCGAAAAATATGCGCACGTGACCTACTTCTTCAACTGCGGACGCGAGGAGCCCTACAACGGCGAGGATCGCATCCTGGTGCCCTCGCAGAAGGTCGCGACCTACGACCTGATGCCGGAGATGAGCGCGCCGGGGATCGCCGACAACCTCATCGCCGACCTCAGCGCACGCCGTCACCAGGTGGTCATCTGCAATTTCGCGAACGCCGACATGGTGGGCCACACCGGCAGCATGGAGGCAGCGACCGCGGCCGTGGAAACGCTCGACCTCTGCCTGGGACGCATCATGACGGCTTTGCGTACAGCCGGTGGCACCGCCATCGTCACCTCGGATCACGGCAACGCCGAGCAGATGTGGGATGAGGAGCTCAAGGCGCCTCACACGGCGCACACGTCGAATCCTGTGCCGGTGGTGCTCTGCAGCGACGCCTTCGTCGCCCAGCGGGGCCGTCGCCTCAAGGACGGCTGGCTGCGAGACGTCGCGCCGACGATTCTGGATTTGTTGGATATTCCGCTTGCGGCAGAGATGACCGGCCGTACGCTGATAGAAAAGTAAAAAAGCCCGGGCGCACGCGCCCGGGCTTCCACGTCTCCTAGCTCCTGGCTTCGAGTTCCTACCTTCTATTCAACTTCCTTTTCCTGCGTCTCGTCCGCCGCAATGCGCAGCGAGCGCAGAAAACGCCGGTCGTTCGCGCTCATCTCGACGTTTCGCCGCTCGCCTCGCGCGGCTTTCTGCGGCGCGCCGACCTTGGCAAGCGCGCCAGGCGACGTGCGATTGACGAACCCGATCACGGCCTCGAGCGAGACGCGCATCTCATAACCCGCGGCGCGAACCCGCTCGCGGCACGCTTCTACCCGAGGATCTTCGGCTACGGCGGCTGCGATGGCGTCGGACAGCTCCCGGGCCATCCGATTCATGACGTCATCCATTCTGGGACCTCCTCACCGCCGCCGGAACTGGGCAACCGGGGCGTCTCCCGATCCAATCTTCGGAGCGCTCTGGGACGTCGTGAACCTCGCCAGGCGCCGAAACTGCCACCCGGGGAAGGCGGCAGGGATCGGCCGACAAATTTGTTCATAATGAAGGATTTGCAGCGTGGGAACGCATTTTCATTGTAGACGCGGCCCTAGCGAGTGTCAATGGCACGCGCCGCAACATCGTGTGGTTTCTGATCGCAAGTCGACCGGCTGGCATTGGTAGAATGCTGACCGGTCGGTACCGAGCCGAGACGTCCCAAAAAGAGCATCGTCACTCACACCCAATTAGGGCGCATGACCATTCACTACGCCGACCCGCAGTCGCTCGAAGGCTGGGACCCCTCCGTCGATCTCGGCTTCCCGGCGTCCTTCCCGTACACACGCGGCATCCAGCCGACCATGTACCGGGGACGGCTGTGGACGATGCGGCAGTACGCGGGGTTCGGGACTGCCGCCGAGTCGAATCAGCGGTACCGGTACCTGCTCGCCCAGGGCGTCAGCGGCCTCAGCGTCGCGTTCGACCTGCCTACCCAGATGGGCTACGACTCGGACCATCTACTGGCGTCGGGAGAAGTCGGCCGTGTCGGCGTGGCGATCGACTCGATCGAGGATATGGCAGAGCTCGTTGATGGCATCCCGCTCGATCGGGTCTCGACGTCGATGACGATCAATGCCACCGCCATCATCCTGCTCGCGCTCTACGTCGCCGTTGCACGCAGGCAGGGCGTCGCCCTCTCGGCGCTCTCGGGCACGGTCCAGAACGACATCCTGAAGGAGTACGTCGCGCGGGGGACGTACATCTACCCGCCACGCCCGTCGCTCCGGATCGTCACCGACATCTTCGCCTACTGCGAGCGTGAGCTACCCCACTGGAACACGATCTCCATCAGCGGCTATCACATCCGAGAGGCCGGCTCGACGGCCGTCGAAGAAGTGGCCTTCACGTTCGCTAATGCGATCGCATACGTGCAGTCAGCGATCGACGCAGGGCTCGACGTCGAGCGCTTCGGGCAACGCCTCTCGTTCTTCTTCAACGCGCACAACGATTTTCTCGAGGAGATTGCCAAGTTCCGCGCGGCGCGGCGCCTGTGGGCGCGCATCATGCGCGACCGCTTTGGCGCCAGGCACCCCCGCGGCCAGCAGCTGCGCTTTCACACGCAGACGGCCGGCAGCACGCTCACCGCTCACCAGCCCGACAACAACATCGTCCGCGTGGCGGTCCAGGCGCTGGCCGCGGTGCTCGGCGGAACGCAATCGCTGCATTGCAACGGCCGCGACGAGGCGCTGGCACTGCCGACCGAGGAGGCCGCTCGGATCGCGCTCAGGACCCAGCAGATCATCGCCGCGGAAACGGGCGTGCCGAACACGGTCGATCCGCTCGGCGGTTCGTACGCGATCGAGGCGCTGACGAACGAGATCGAACGCGGCGCGCGCGCGTTGCTCGAGCGCATCGAGGCCGCGGGGGGCACGCTCGCGGCAATCGAGCAGGGCCTCGTCCAGCGTGCCATCCAGGAATCGGCGTATCGCGCGCAGCAGCAGGTCGACGCCGGTCAGAGCACGGTCGTCGGCGTCAATGCCTTCGCCACCGACAGCGCCGCCAACATCGAGGTCATGAGCATCGATCCCGAGATCGAGCGCCGGCAGATAGAGCGTGTCCGGGCGGTTCGAGCCTCTCGCGACGCAGGTGCGTGGCGGACGGCTCTCGACCAGGTGGTCGATGCGGCGCGCGGCGCGGACAACCTGGTGCCGCCGATTGTGCGCGCCGTCGAGGCAAAAGCCACCGTCGGCGAGATCGCCGACGCCATGCGGTCGGTCTTCGGAGAGCACAGGGAAGTCGATGTCTGATCTTCAGCGGCCAGAGGCCAGAGGCCAGGGGCCAGCGGCCAAGCCGGCAGATTTGTCTCCCCTGGCCTCTGACCTCCGGCCTCAGGCCTCTTTGCTCTCAGTCAGCCACCTGACCACCGGCTTCGACCAGGACGGGCAGTTCGTGCCGGCGGTGATCGACGTCAGCTTTGGCGTCGCCGCAGGCGAGACGCTCTGTCTTGTTGGGGAATCCGGCAGCGGCAAGTCCCTGACGGCCCTGTCGATCATGCGACTGATTCAGACCCCGGGGCGGATCGCTTCGGGACAGATTCTCTTCAAGGAGCGGGATCTTCTCGCGCTTTCCGAGCGCGAGATGCAACGCGTGCGCGGCGCCGAGATTGGCCTCATCTTCCAGGAGCCGATGACCGCGCTCAACCCCGTCTACACGATCGGGAGCCAGATTGAGGAGACGCTGCGCATTCACGGGCGCGCGACGCGTGGGACCGCACGCGAGAAAGCGATCGAGCTGCTCGCGACCGTCAGCGTCCCCGAGCCGGAGAGACGCGTGCGCGAGTATCCGCACCAGCTCTCGGGCGGCTTGCGCCAGCGCGCGCTGATCGCTCTGGCACTCGCGTGCTCGCCGGCGCTCCTCATCGCCGACGAGCCCACGACGGCGCTCGACGTGACGATCCAGGCGCAGATCCTCGATCTGCTGCGCGACCTCCAAGGACGGCTGGGGCTCGCGCTGCTCCTCATCACGCACGACCTGGGCGTCGTCGCCGAAATGGCCGACCAGGTGGCAGTCATGTACGCCGGACGTATCGTCGAGCAGGCGCCAGTCGAGGCGCTCTTTGCCGATCCGAAGCATCCTTACACGCGCGGCCTGATGGCGTCGATGCCGGGCGGCGCGCCGGGCGCGCGTTTGAGAGCGATTCAGGGCACGGTGCCCGCGCTCGGCCATCTTCCACCCGGCTGCGCGTTCGCACCGCGCTGCCCGGATCGCTTCGATCCGTGTCCGATTGCCCCACCCGGCTCGACGGCGCTCGCGCCCGGGCGTTCGGTCAGATGTTATCTGCACGGTCCAGCAACGGAGGCGCCGGCCTAGATGCCCCTTCTCGAGGTCAGCCATCTCGTCAAGGAATTCGGCCGCACGGGTGGACTGTTGCGCAGGGGCAGCGTCGTCCGCGCCGTCAACGACGTCACCTTTGCGATCGACGAAGGAGAGACGTTCGGGCTCGTGGGCGAATCCGGCAGCGGAAAGACGACGACCGGGCGCTGTATCCTGCGATTGATAGAGCCGACGTCAGGCGAGGTCCGGTTCAAAGGCGAGGACGTGCTGAGCTTTTCGCGCGCGCGGATGCGTCAGGCGCGCCGCGACATGCAGATTGTCTTTCAGGATCCGTATTCGTCGCTCAACCCCCGAATGCGGGTCGGCGCGATCGTGGAAGAACCACTGATCATCCACCGCATGGGCTCGAAGACCGAGCGCCGAACCCGAGTGTCAGAGCTCTTCGAGCTGGTCGGTCTCGACCCCGCACAGCTCACACGGTACCCGCACCAGTTCAGCGGAGGCCAACGTCAGCGAATCGGGGTCGCACGCGCGCTCGCGCTCAACCCGTCGCTCATCATCGCCGACGAGCCTGTCTCAGCGCTCGATGTGTCGGTCCAGGCGCAAGTGATCAACCTGCTCATGGACCTGCAGGAGCGATTGAAGCTGACATACCTCTTCATCGCACACGACTTGCGACTGGTCCGGCACATCTGCAGCCGTGTCGCGGTGATGTATCTGGGGAGAATCGTGGAGATGGGCCCGACCGAGCGCCTCTTCGAAGCGCCAGCGCATCCCTACACGCGCGCGCTGCTGTCAGCGATCCCTGTGCCCGATCCGAAGGCGGCCCGCCAGCGAATCGTGCTCGATCCCGCGTCGTTCAACCGGGAGGCCCCGCTGCGCGAAGTCGCTGCGGGCCACCTGGCCGCACTCTGAGCCCGCACTTCAGCCGCGAAGGCGCGCGCCGAAGCGTCGGTGCTGACGTCGCTGTCTAGACGCTTGTGCGTCCGAGCTTGCCCCGCCAGCGTAAGAGAACCTCGGTTAGGACCAGGGGCGCAACCCAGGAGAACCAAAGAACGGTCGCTAAGCGTGCCACACCCAAGGACGACCATAGAGGCAAGTCAACCCACCAGCGAAATGTGACAAACGAGAATGTCACGACGTAGCCACGGATCATCCACTCCTTGTGGGCCTCAATCCGGTGCCGCTTGATCGCGAGCAAGGCCATGCCGACAGTGAACCACCATGCTGTGGCAAGGCCGAACAACGCTACACCGAAGTTTCTTGGTGGGGTATAGAAGGAAAGGTAGAAAGCAGTGGCGCCACCAACGAGGACACCGCCGGCGTAGAGACGGCCGGTCCAACGGTGAATTGACAAGTGCCGCCGGCGCAGACCCGACCAGAGCTGAAAGGGGCCGCAAAAGAGCGCCAACGTCGCTCCGGTCATGTGCAACATCAGCCAGAAGCGACGCGGCCATGCTCTTCCCCAACTCGGCTCGCTGTAGTCGAGGACAAAGTGCCCGACGTCCTGGACATAAAAGTGGAGAGCCTCATAAGCCAAGAAGCCAAACATGAGGGCCAGCACAGCTTGGCGCAATGAGCTCCGGCGCAACCGCGGTTGGGTGTGCGGCAACATGAAGCTCTTGGACGCTGCAATTTCAGGGGGGGCGCCGTCCTCTGCTACTTCACATCGGCGGGGCGACCATCCGCCATGTGCGGCATCTGTGGATACTCGTCAACGCACTGAAGACCGGGCTGAACGGCAACCGACTTCACCAGTCAGCACCCAACATTTCGGCATTCTCTTCACGCCGCTCGTTTCACATCTTTCTCGACCTGCCCGTCGCGGATGGAAATCACGCGGTGGGCGTAGGCGGCGATGTCGGCTTCGTGAGTGACGAGGACGATCGTGTTGCCGTTCTGGTGCAGCCTGTCGAAGACGCCCATGATCTCGTTGCCGGTCTTCGAGTCGAGGTTGCCGGTGGGCTCGTCGGCCAAGAGGATTGACGGGTTGTTGACGAGGGCACGCGCGATAGCGACGCGCTGCCGCTGACCGCCCGAGAGCTCGTTCGGCCGGTGGGACGCTCGGTCGAGCAGTTCAACCTTCGCCAGCGCCTCCCTCGCCCGCTCCTGACGGACTTTCCCGGTCACGCCGCCGTAGACGAGCGGGAGCTCCACGTTGTGCAGGGCCGTCGCGCGTGGCAGCAGGTTGAACGTCTGAAAGACGAACCCGATCTCTTCGTTCCTGATCCGCGCCAGCTCGTCGTCGTTCATCGACGCGACTTCCTTGCTGTTGAGCAGGTAGCTGCCTTTCGTCGGCGTGTCGAGACATCCGATGAGGTTCATCAGCGTCGACTTGCCGGAGCCGGACGGCCCCATGATCGCTACGTATTCTCCGCGCTCGATCTCGATCGACACGCCTTGCAGCGCGTGGATCTCCTCGTCGCCCATCACATACGTTTTCCAGAGCTCGCGTGTCTCGATAAGAGCCATAAGCGTATTGACGTGTCCCCAAGGGTTACGGTTGGTGGACGGCGGCGGTTCCTTTTCCAGGAAGCTGCCTTACAAGTGCGGGCCGTCTAGACCATCTTGTCCGCGGATTTAGAGTCTCTCACGAACGAGCGTTCGGAGGTTTTCGTGTCCTGATCGCCACGTAAACCTCTTTCCCGGACGGTTCCCGGAGCACCACGCCGTCCCGCTCGATTCGAGCAACGGCGCGGAACCCCACGGGGTCACCAGGAGCGACGACGATGCCGCCGACGATGGCCAGGCGGCGGGTGCCGGCGATCATGATGCCGTCGACTGTGGGCAGCTGGGGCTCGCCTGCGGTGGAGCGTTTTGGAAGCGCAGCCAGGTGCGGCGACTCCGGAATGGGGCGGGGCGTGGAGCCGGGTTCGACAGAATCGACGCGTCCCATCGTGGCTTCCGCCCGAAGCGCTGGCTCTGGTCGGCCCACACCCGCGGCGACGACGGGCTCGATGCCATTCGGGAAGAGAGGAAGGGCCGGCGACGAGCCGGAAACCTGCATCAGTGACCAGGCCGTGCAGAACACGAGCGCCGCAAGCGCCGCAAGCGTCGTGAGGGTGCCCGAGTGAGTGCCGGGGCGGACACGCTTCGGCGATTGTTCTTCGGACGCGGTGCTTGCAGTCGTCACCTCGCTCACCACGTGAACCGGCACACCATTCTGACCCGACGAGGCGACCGCCGCCGCCAGCTGCAGCGACGCGACGGTATCACCGAGCGTGCTTGGAGCCAGGCTCGGATCGAGCAGCTCCGCCGAGTCCAGCGTTTCCACCTCGATGTCCATTTCCTCGATCAGGAGCATCGCAAGCGAACGCAGGTTCGGCAGGTTGCCGCACGCGACGACGGAGCTGACCGTTGCGCCGTACACCGGACGGACCAGATCGATCACGTGCTGGAGCTGCGGGGCAATCTGCGAAACAAGCAGGTACCGATCGAGCAGCTCGGAATGCGCGCCGCTGAAAGGCGTTCCGAGTGACCATTCGAAGACACGCGAGCAGATGACCTCGGTACCGGCGACAATCGCGATCGCGGCGCCGTGCCTGTTCAACGACAGCGCGGCGACCGCTGTCCCGGCGGCGGCACCGACCTGCCGCGCCCGGGCCACCCTGGCGAGCGCCTGCGCAGGCGAGAGCACCGAAACGATCTCGAACCCGGCCTCGGTGAGGGGCGCAAGTGTAGCTTCGCCTCCCCACGCCACGACCCGCGCGCGACTGGACAAGTCGTCGCGCCACCGGACCTCGCGGAGCCGCTCCACGAGCGCCTGCGGATCGTCAGGCCACGCGGACGGCATGATCGCCGAGGCCGCCGAAACGGTCCTGTGCGACCCGGGCTGTCCCCCGCGGACGAGCACGCAGTAGTCCGGTCCGAGCTCGATGCCTGTCACGCCGGCCATTTCGTCAGCGCCTCCCGCGGACGCTAGCCCTCCTTCTCTTCATACTCGTTTTTGAGCCGCGCGACAACCGCGGGATCCGCCAGCGTGGTGGTATCGCCGAGCGTCTTGCCTTCGGCGATGTCACGCAGCAGCCGCCGCATGATCTTGCCCGATCGCGTTTTGGGCAGATCGGCGGCGAACAGGATCTGATCCGGCCTGGCAATCGCACCGATCTTCTTGACGACGTGCTCCTTCAGCTCGTCGGCCAGCAGCGGCGTGGCTTTCACACCCTCTTTGACGGTCACGAACGCCGTGACCGCCTGGCCTTTGATCTCGTGCGGGCGCCCGACCACGGCCGCTTCGGCGACCTTGGGATGATCGACGAGCGCGCTCTCGACTTCCATCGTGCCGAGCCGGTGTCCGGCCACGTTCAGCACGTCGTCTACGCGGCCGAGCAGCCAGAAGAACCCGTCGTCGTCGCGCCGCGCGCCGTCGCCGGTGAAGTAGGTGCCGTCGGCCCAGCGGCTCCAGTACTGCTGAACGTACCGGTCTGGATCGCCGTAGATGCCGCGCAGCATCGCGGGCCATGGCCGGGTGAGCGTCAGCAGGCCGCCGCCGGTTTCGACACGTTTACCCTGCGCATCCCGAATCTCTGCGGCCACGCCGGGGAACGGCCGCGTCGCCGAGCCTGGTTTGGTACTCGTCAGGCCGGGAAGCGGCGTGATCATGATCATCCCGGTCTCGGTCTGCCACCAGGTGTCGACGATGGGACAGCGCTCGCCGCCGATGTGCTTGTGGTACCACATCCAGGCCTCGGGGTTGATCGGTTCGCCAACCGACCCGAGCAGCCGCAGCGTGCGGAGGTCGCGCTTCTCGGGCCACTCCGTTCCCCAGCGCATGAACGCGCGGATGGCCGTGGGCGCCGTGTAGAAAATCGTGACGCCGTGCCGCTCGATGAGATCCCAGAAGCGGTCCTTCTGCGGCCAGTCCGGAGCACCCTCGTACATCACGACTGTCGCGCCGTTGGCGAGGGGGCCGTAGACAACATAGCTGTGCCCGGTGACCCACCCGATATCGGCGGTGCACCAGTAGACGTCGTTGTCTTTGAGATCGAAGACCCATTTGGTCGTTGCGTAGGTGCCGACGAGATAGCCGCCGGTCGTGTGGACGATGCCCTTCGGCTTCCCCGTGGTGCCGGACGTGTAGAGGATGTAGAGCATGTCCTCGGCGTCCATGGCTTCGGGCTCGCAGACGGGCGACGCGTGCTGCATCAGGCGGTGGTACCAGTGATCGCGGCCTTCTTTAATCTCGATCGGGAAAGGCGCGCCCGCCTGCCGCTGCACGACGACCACGTTGCGGATCGACGGTGTGTCGAGCAGCGCCTCGTCGGCCATCTGCTTGAGCGGCACGATCTGCCCCCGGCGATATCCGCCGTCGGCCGTGACCAGGAGCACGCACTGGGAATCGTTGATGCGATCGCGAAGCGATTCGGAGCTGAAGCCACCGAACACGACGCTGTGGACGGCGCCGATCCGCGCGCAGGCCAGCATTGCGATCGCCAACTCGGGGATGAGCGGAAGATAGAGCGCCACGCGGTCGCCGCGGTTCACCCCGAGCGATTTGAGGACGTTGGCAAACGCGCCGACCTGGCGGTAGAGGTCCCAGTAGGTCAGGGTGCGACGGTCGCCCGGCTCGCCTTCCCAGACAAACGCCGCCTTGTTGCGCCGGCCGGTGCGGACGTGCCGGTCGAGGCAGTTGGCGCTGATGTTGAGCTTTCCGCCGACGAACCATTTCGCGTGAGGGGAGTGCCACTCGAGAACCGTGTCCCAGGGCCGGATCCACTCCAGCTCGCGGGCGAAGCCATCCCAGAATCCTTCGAGATCCGCCGCCGCGCGGTCGTAGATCCCCGGGTCTGCAATAACGGCGGAGCGGCGCCACTCGGGGGAGGGCACGAAACTGCGATCTTCGTTCAGGAGCGCATCGATCTCAGACATAGAGACTACAGATCTATCACCCCCGGCACCGCTGTCAAAGGTCGCCGGGGACACTCAAGGTTGAGTGTCCCCGACGTCAGAGTGCCGCCACGCGGCGGCGCATCCACGTCAGGACCGAGCCGGTCATGCCTCCCGCAGGCTCGAGGCGCAGTCCGTCCGCCGCTCGATCCACGATGGCAGGCTCGATTCTCGTCTCCTGGACCGAGAACGCCGCGAGGAGCGCGCGGTCGCACACAAGATTGATGAGCCGTGGGTTGCCTCCAGTAGCGCGGTGCACTCGCTGCAAGGACTTCGGCGTGAATACGACCGACGACTCGCCTCCCGCGACCGTCAGGCGGTGCAGGACGTACGACGCCGTTTCGTCGACGGTCAGCGGCCGGAGCCGATAGCGGATGGTCACCCGTTGATCGAGCGGACGGAGATCGGGCGCGCGCAGGCTGTCGGTCAGACACAGCTGCCCGACGAGCACCACCTGCAGGGGTGCTTTCTCTGCCAGGCGCGAGAGCCGCTTCACCTGTTCCAGCACGTGGACAGGCAGCTTCTGCGCCTCGTCGATGATGAGCAGCGCCCGGGCCCCGAGCAACGTCAGCGACCTGAGGAACTCTTCGAGTGTTCGGAGCAGGTCGCCGGCTTGCGCGCCTGTCAGCAGCCCCCGCCGTATCTCCTCACGCGAGATCACGCCGAAATCCTGCAGAATCAGCCGCAGCAGGTCCTCCTCCGAAACATACGGGTTGAGCACGAGCGAGGTGAACGTCTTCCGGTCGAGCGACTCGAGAATGGTCCGGCAGGTTGTCGTTTTGCCCGTGCCGCTGGTTCCGGTAACGACCGTCAGGCCGTGGGAGCTCCGGCTGGCGTGCTGCACCAGCTCGAGCGCGTTGGCGTGGCACTGGCTCCGATAGAAGTATCGCGGATCGGGCGTCAGGCTGAAGGGCTTCTCGCGGAAACCGTAGAAGGATTCGTACATGGCTGCTTTGATCAACGGTCGGCCCGACCGCTCCGAACACGAACGTCCGGCAGACCCGGGGTGCCGGATCCCGACCCGCGGCTGCACACTTTTACTGAAGGAAATTTCGGGTCGGAGTGGGAAAACCTGTAGGCCCTGCCTACACCTCGACAGGCGGGGGAGGTGGCGGCGGTGGAGCAGGTGGAGGAGGGGCCATCGGCGAGGGCGGGATGTCGATCGTCCCGGCAGGCGGAGGCGGCGGCAGGTTCCTCTTGAAGATGGCCACGCCGATGAGACCGCCGAGGACGCCGAACACCGAGTACACCACAACCGACATGATGAAGGTGACCAGCCACGCGCCCGAGCTCGTCGTCAGGCGCTCCACCATGTCGCGCATCTCCGGCGTGATGTCCGGGTTGCTCGACAGAATGCGTTCTATCCACTCCGCCTGCATCGGCCCAGCCATCATCTGGAACGGGATCGACAGGAGCGAGGAGACGACGCCGCCGAGAGCCCCCGCCATCAGGCCGACGATCGCCCCCTCGGCTGCATCAATCTGATAGGGGTTGTTCTGCTGGCGCAGGTAGGCCGCCAGCGCCCCACCCACGAGCACCCACAGACAGCAGCAGCAGTTCCCGGCGTTGACCAGCGGCAGTGCCGAGAGCACGCCGATGAACAATCCACCCCAGAGCGCTGGCTGCAGTCTGTCAGACATCAGTCGTAATACTCCCGGCCGAGGTGCGTGATGAGCTCCTCGCCGCGCAGATAGCGCAGCGTGTTCTTCAGCTTCATGAGCTGAATGAACAAATCGTGTTCAGGATATAGGCCGGGCGCATGCATGGGGCTCTTGAAATAGAACGAGAGCCATTCCTGGATGCCGCCCATGCCCGTGCGCTTGGCTAGATCGAGAAACAACGCCACGTCCAGCACGATCGGCGCCGCCAGAATGCTGTCGCGGCACAGGAAGTTGATCTTCAACTGCATCGGATAGCCAAGCCATCCGAATAGATCAATGTTGTCCCAGCCTTCCTTGTTGTCGCCGCGCGGTGGATAGTAATTGATCCGGACGACGTGGCAAAGCTTTTCGTACAAGTCAGGGTAGAGATTCGGCTGCAGGATGTAGTCGAGGACCGATTTCTTGCTCTCTTCCTTGGTCTTGAACGACTCGGGGTCGTCGAGGACCTCGCCGTCCCGGTTGCCCAGGATGTTGGTCGAGTACCACCCCTCGACGCCGAGGAGCCTCGCCTTGAGCCCAGGCGCAACGACGGTTTTCATCCACGTCTGCCCCGTCTTCAGGTCCTTGCCGGCGACCGGTGAGCCGCTTTTTGCCGCAAGTTCCAGGAGCGCCGGTACATCAGCGCTGAGATTCGGCGCCGCATTGGCGTACGGGATGCCCTCCTTGATTGCCGCGTACGCGTAGATCATGCTCGAGGGGATCGCCGGATCGCTCTCCTCGAGGCCCTTTTCGAACGCGGCAACGCTCGCGTGTACGGCACTCTCGGTCAGATAGACCTCGGTGCTGCCGCACCAGACCATGACGAGCCGGTCGAGTCCGTGCTCCTGCTTGAAGCGACGCATGTCCTCGCGCAGCTGGTCCGCCATCTCCCGCTTGTTCGCGCCCTTCTTCACGTTGGGGCCGTCGAGGCGCTTCACGTAGCGGCGGTCGAACACCGCTGACATCGGACGAATCTGCTCGAGCTCGGGGCGGACCTGATCGAGCAGCGTCGACTCGAGCACGCCGGCAGTCTTCGCCGCCTCGTACGAGTTGTCTTCGAAGATGTCCCACCCGCCAAACACCACATCGTCGAGCGAGGCGAGCGGAACGAATTCTTTGATGAGCGGCGAGCGGCCCTCGGTGCGCTTGCCCAGCCGAACCGTTCCCATCTGCGTCAGCGAACCGATGGGCTTCGCCAGACCCCGGCGGATGGCAAGCACGCCGGCGATGGTCGTCGTGCTGACGGCCCCCATCCCGACGAGGAGAATGCCCAGTTTCCCTACAGGTTCGGCGATTTTTGGCGCATTTTTCACGATTGGGAACTATATCATCAGTCTTTGAGCTCTCGAGCTCGGGCCGGACCGTGAAGCGCCCGCCTTGAGTGAGGCACCGTCGTGTTCAAGTGGTTCAGAGCTGCGGCACTCGATCCGCTGAGCGTCAGCATGGCTGGCGCCAAGCTCGGCGATCGTGTGCTGATCATCGGGTGCAGCGACCCGCGCCTGATCGCGGCGCTCGCAGCCAAAGCCGGCTTGTCGGGGCGCGCCTGCGCGGTCGACGAATCGCTCGACCTGGCGATGGAAGCCGGCCGGGTCGCGCTCAAGGAAGGCGTACTGGTCGAAACATCGGCGGCTCCGACGTACGCCCTGGCGTTCGAGCGCGACGCGTTCGATCTCGCCGTACTCCGCGACGTCGGTACGCGCGGTCGGCAGTCCAGGGCAACGGTCGTCCAAGAGGCGTGGCGAGTCTTGCGTCCCGGTGGACGGTGTATGGTCATCGACACTCTCCCGCGAAGCGGAATCGCGGGAATGTTTGGTGGCCAGACACCCGGTGTATCGGAGGGGACGAGCGAGGCGATCGAAGTGCTCAAGGGTCAGGGATTCGTCGCCGTCCGCACGCTGGCCGAACGAGACGGCCTTCGCTTCATCGAGGCTATCAGGAAGAACAGCTGAGCTCGGGGACACGCAACCTTCGATGCTCGCGGGGCCCCACCCCCGCGAGCACTCGCTCGGCGGCTTCGCGCCTCGCTCGGGCCGCAGGCGCTTTTGAGTGTCCCCGCCGTCTCAACGCGCGCACGTCAAGTGTCGACCCCCATCGATTGAAATCGTCTCGCCCGTGATCCAGCCAGCCGCTTCTGACGCCAGAAAGAAGATCAGGTCGGCGATCTCCGTCGCTTCGCCCGGACGGCCGAGCGGGTGGGTCTCGCGCGAGCGCGCGAGAAACCCGGCGTAGTTCTCTTCGCTCATCCCGCCGCGCCGGTGCAGATTCGAGACCACCACGCCCGGGTTGACGGCGTTGACACGCACGCCCTTGGGCGCGAGCTCGAGGGCTGCACAACGCGTCAACTGATCGATCGCGGCCTTACTTACGCAGTAGGCCACCACCCCCGGGAACGCTCGGAGACCGGTCACGCTCGAGACGTTGACGATCGTGCCTCGAGAGGCCGTCAACGCTGGTACCGCCGCCCGCATCAGCCGGAACGGCGCGCGCGCGTTGATGTCCATCATCGTGTCCCAGTCGGCGTCCGTTGTGGATTCGACCGAGCCCGACCCGATGATCCCAGCGGCATTGACCACCGTCGTCAAGCCTCCGAACCGGTCGAGCGCCGCGGATACGATCCGCTCCGGCGCCAGGACGTCGGTGACGTCGGCCTGAAGAACCGCCGCCTGCCCCCCTTCGCGCGCGATCGCCGACGCGACATCGGTCAGAGCCGCTTCGTCGCGGCCAACCGCCAGCACTGATGCTCCCTCCCTGCCGAACCGCAGCGCTGCGGCCCGCCCAATCCCACTCGAGGCCCCTGTCACAATCACCTGCTGAGTCATAGGTGGTTTGTAGCACACAGACAGAGGCCAGAGGCCCGAGGTCGGAGGCCATGAAAACCACTCGACCACTTATTCGAAGCTCTTGCCTGGCCTTCTGGCCTCCGACCTCTGACCTCTGTCTGTCCTCCACCGCTGTCCCACAACGAGCACAAACTGCACCCTCGCCCAACAGGTCACCTCGCGAAAGGCCGAAAAACAAGCGAGGACCGGGACCTGCCCTCCGGACCCGAACGGCAAGTCTTTTGCCCCATTGCATGCAGACACAGCCATGGCCAGCCGCACCCCAATCGCTTACGACGTCTTCACGGCGCGCGAAATCGCCCGCGCCGCTGGAGCCTCGACCGGCGATGCCGACGCGCTGCTTGCGTCAGGCCTCATCACATCGCGCGACGGCGGGCTGACCGACACTCACGAAGCGGTGCGTGCTGTGCTGCTGCTGCGAGGCCTGCAAGCGGGGCCCGCTCCCGAGCGTCAGCTCTTCAGTCCGCTGCGGTCGACCGGCCGGCGCCAAGGCATGCCGCTGACGGCCTCCGGCCTCCTGCACGTCGCCTTCGGCATCGCGTTGCTGACAGCGCTGGGGGCGGCGAATCAGACCAGGGTCGAGCCACAGCCCAGTACCCCAGCTCGTCTGGTGTTCCTGGTGAAGCCGGGCCCCGGCGGCGGGGGCGGTGGTGGCGGGCTGCGTCAACCGGCCCCAGCCAGGCCCGCCCTGCTCAAGGGAAAGAGCGCGCTGAAGAGCCCTGTCCCTGTAGAACGGGTCGTAAGGAGACCCACGCCCGAGCCACCGCGGCCCTCGAGGCCCGTACCGGAGGTCCGCCCGGTCGAACGGCCGGCCGAGCCGCCGCCACCCGTGGCAAAGCCGGATCCGACTCCGCCAGTTGTAGCGCCCGTTGTGAGCGCACCGGCTGAACCCAAGGAACAGGCTGGCATTCTTACCTCGAGTACCCCGGCGGCGAACAGCCAGGGCTCCGGCACGGGCGGAGGCTCCGGCAACGGCGTGGGGACCGGCATCGGAGCAGGGGCAGGTCCCGGCATCGGCGACGGGACCGCGGGCGGAACCGGCGGCGGACCCTATCGGCCCGGCAGTGGCATCACGGCGCCGTCGATCCTGCACGAGGTGAAGCCCGACTATACCGAGGAGGCGCGACGACGCAGCCTCTCGGGCGACGTGGTGCTGGAGATCGTGGTCAAGAGCGATGGTCGCGTTGGTGCGATTCGCATCCTGCAGGGTCTGGGCGCGGGACTCGATCAACGCGCGGTGGAGGCCGTCCGGCTTTGGCGCTTCTCGCCTGCCCGGCGACTTGGAACTCCGGTCGACGTGCTGGTCGAGGTCGCCGTGGAGTTCAGGCTGCGGTAGGTAGGAAGGATTGAACGGTATGGAGTCCGTACTCATCGTCATCACGCTCGTCTCGCTGGCCATGACGGTCGCGCTCGGCGCGATCCTGGCCAGGCTGCTGAGAGACGAGCGCCGGCGATCCGACGCGCGAGTGGCGGTCTTGAGAGAGATGGCCGACGCGACCGCGCGGGATCAGGAGACGGTTGAACCCGTACCGGTCGCGCCGGTGCAGAAAGTCCCACGAGAAGTCGAGCCCGTGGTGCGCTGGGAAACGACGAGCGTCGCGGTCGACGACATGGATCTAAACCGCACGCGTGATGACCTCTTCGTCCATCCCGAGACGCGCTCGGCGTGGCCACGACGCTTTGCCGTTGCCGCCGCGATCGCGTTGCTTGTCACGGTCGCAGGGATTGCACTTCGCTCCAGATCGACACCGGCTGCTTCCGCAGGCGGCGCGCCGACCCGGGCGGCGTCTGCGCAGACGACGGGCCTGCTCGAACTGTTGTCGCTCAAGCAGACCCAGGAGTCAGACGCGCTCACGATCACCGGTCTCGTGCAGAACCCGCGCGACGGCGCGGTGCTCTCGAAGGTCATGGCGACGGCGTTCCTCTTTGGTCCCGACGGCACGTTTCTGGCGAGCGGACGCGCTCCCCTGGACTTCACTGTGCTGCGCCCCGGCGACGAGTCCGGGTTCGTCATCAGCGTGCCCGTCACCGCTCCGGTTGCACGATACCGCGTGGGGTTCCGGAGCGAAGATGGACGAGTCATCGGTCACATCGATCGACGGACTGCTGCGACGATGGCCAGCGACGGTCTGTTGGCCAGAGAGAGGCCCCGGGGGGCATCATGAATCGGCGCAGCTTGACGATGACCGCGGCGGCCTTTGCGGCGCTCTGGGCAGCGGTCGTCGTCACAGCGACAGGTCAGGACCCACAGGTCTTTCGCTTCCGGACGGGGGTCGAGCTCATCAACGTCACGGCAACGGTGACAGACGCCAACGGCCGGTTCGTGCCCGGTCTGCGCAAGGAGGACTTCCGTCTCTTCGAGGACGGCCAGGAGCAGCAGATCACGCACTTCAACAGCGAGCGTGTGCCGGTGAGCCTGGGGCTCGTCGTCGACACGAGCGGCAGCATGGAGGGCGAGAAGTGGGTGTCGGCCAGGCAGGCGCTCAATCGCTTTCTCTTCCAGTTGCTGGATCGAGACGACGAAGTGTTCCTGTATCGCTTCGATAATCAGCCCGAGCTCGTCGAGAGCTGGACGACGGACCGCGAGCGGATCGCGACCGGGCTGGCGCGCATCCGGCCTCGCGGGGCCACCTCGCTGTACGACGCGGTGGCGGCCGCCCTGCCGCTCGCGCAAACGGGTCGTCATCGGAAGAAGGCAATCGTCGTGATCTCGGACGGGAACGATACGAACAGCCGCGCGACGGTCCGCGAGATCAAGACGATGATCCGGTCCACCGAGGTGATGGCGTATGCGATAGGGATCGATGCGCAGGGCCTGACGTCGCCCACGTGGGGCGGTCAGCCGTCGGGACCAACGTATCCGCCTCCGTCGGGACCGCGCATGCCGATCCCGTTACCGTTTCCGATACCAGGGCGCACGAGCCCACCGGCGCAGCCGCCCCGCAATCCGCCGATGCCCTTGCCGCCGACGGGGAGCAGCACGTCGCGCGGGCGAATCGACGACCGCCTGAACGTGGCAGCGCTGCGTGACATTACCGACGAGAGCGGCGGCCGGACCGAAATCGTGCGATACCCGCGCGACATCGATCCCGCGACGAGGAGCGTCGCCGACGAACTGAGCAAGCAGTACTACCTGGGTTATCCCTCGCAGGGGCGCAAGGATGGACAGTGGCACACGATCCGCCTCGAACTGCGAGACGGGCGCCATCTGGTGCGCGCGCGCAAGGGCTACGTCGCGCTGCCGTGACCGTCGCGATTCTCAGCAGGCCGCAGGCGCTCTGACGACTGAAGTATCATCGGCGCGTGTTGATCTCGGTGCACACGTATGCGACCGCGGTGGGGCTGAGCGTCCTCGGCAGCCTCGGCGGTCTGTTGACGGCGTCGACGTTCCTGCTGCTCGGCGATCACCTCCGCGTCAGGCTCATACCGTGGCTGATCAGCTACGCCGTGGGCACGCTGCTCGGCGTGGCGCTGCTGGCGCTGCTCCCCGAGGCGCTCGAACAGATCCCTTCGGCACACGCGCTCGGAACGCTGCTCGTCGGCGTACTGTCGTTCTTCCTGCTGGAGAAGCTCGTGTTGTGGCGGCATTGCCACGACACACACGAGTGCGAGGTCCACACGAGCAGCGCCGCGTCACTGGTAATCGTCGGGGACGCATTCCATACGTTTGTCGACGGCGCCGTCATTGCGGCCGCAGTGATCACCTCGGTACCGCTCGGCATCACGACGGCGCTCGCGGTCGCCGCGCACGAGATTCCCCAGGAAGTAGGAGACGTCGCGATTCTCCTGCGCGCCGGATTCTCCAAACTTCGAGCGTTTGCGCTGAACCTGATGGCAGGCGTTGGTGGCGTCCTCGGAGCAGTCTCGATGCTGATCGCGTCGCAGTCGATCCCGAACGTGCTCCCGTACGTCCTGTCGTTCGCGGCGGGCAACTTCCTCTACGTCGCGATGGCCGACCTCATCCCCGACCTGCATCGCGGCGGCATCGGCGGTGGGCCGTTCCGGCAACTCCTGCTCATCGTCGCCGGCGTCGCCACCGTTTCGCTGCTCTAAGTGTGCCAGGCCTGCCGACTCGGACTGACGACTGCGACTGCCGACTCGCGATCGCCGACTCCCGACTGTCCTGGTTCGACTGTCCCCTTTGAGTGTCCCCGATGCGCAATTACTGCGATCTTTGGGCAGATTCTGCTGGCACCGCCTTTGCCTCTTCAGGGACAGAGCGCCCCCTCGACCGACGGTCGAGTCGCAAGGAGGACGGGAGGTCGAGTTCCAATGAAGGCTAAATGGTTCGGCTGGGTGGTTTGTCTGCTGTTGGCGTGGTCGGCGACGGCAGCGAGCGCGGCTGCGCAGGATTCCCGGGACTTAGGGATTGCCCTGGATATCTCACGTCAGATCGAGCGCTATCCCCAATTCACGATATTCGACCACGTGACCGGCTCGGTCGAGAACGGTGTCGTCACGCTGACGGGCAAGGTGACCATGCCGTTCAAGAAGAACGACATCGCAAGAAACGCTGGAAAGGTCAGCGGCGTCCGCGAAGTGCTCAACCGCATCGACGTGTTGCCGGTGTCGACGTATGACGAAGAGTTGCGGCATCGGATTGCCCGCGCCATCTACGGCAACTCAGCCTTCTGGCAATATGGCGCCATGGCCAACCCGCCGATTCACATCATCGTCGAACGCGGACACGTGACGCTGACGGGTGTGGTGAACAGCAACGTCGATCGAATGCTGGCGCGGTCGCTCGCCGTCGGCTTCGGCGAGCTCTCGGTGACGAACGAGCTCCGCACCGACGCGGAGATGCGCAGCAATTGACTCACGCCGCGTCGCCCTCTTTCGCGCCCTTGCGTATCGTCAGCCAGATGAGGGCGCCGATGAGCAGGATCGCCGCTGTGAAGGCTCCTGCAAAGAGCCAGAGCGTGCGGTACAGGATCGACTGACGGTCCATCCTCACTTCGATCGAGATGGGCCGTCCGTCGAGACGATCCGTCAGAAGTTGCTCCCACGAGAGGATATTCCCGCGCGCGATATCGCTCGTCTCGTTGGTCTCGAGGTCCCGCGCATTGTGCCAGACGATTTTGCTCGGCATGTGAAGCCGGAACGCCACGAGCTCTCCCCCGCTCCATCCGAAGTTCTGCAAGCTGCCCGGCCGCATCGCCGAGCCTGCGATATTCTGACGGTAGACCATCAGCCCGTCCTTCTCGGCCAGCTCGTAGGTGGACCACGAAAAGGCCGCGACCCCGCCGAGCTTGCGAATATCGGCCACATGAAGACGCACCTGCACGAAGCGGCGCCCCTGACGCCGCCAGGGGCGGCTGACGCGCGTGACCTCGGTGAGCGGGGATGTATAGGCGGCTCGAATCTGATCGCGGTCGAGACGCGCGCCGGGATCGAGTGGCAGGTCGATCCCGCGCAGGGTCACGAGCGCCGGAATCGACGCGTTGACAATCAACTCCGCTGAGCCGTCGAGAGACACGTACAAGTCCTCATCGTACTCGTACACCTTCCCGAACACGCGACCACCGCACGCCGCGGCCGACAACACCAACGCCACCAGAAGGACGGCGATGCGCATGGGCGTGACCGAGGCGACAGGACCATTTGCCGACGCCGACGACATTCCTCGAATGATATACTCGTTTTCTCGCGGTCTTTTTCCCGCCCATCTCCGATCCGATGTCCACGCCCGCGCGCGTTTTTCTGATCGACGGCAGCTCTCAGATGTATCGCGCCTATCACGCGATGCGCGGCGGAGGCCTGACCGGTCCGGCAGGCAAGTCGACCCACGCGGTCTACATCTTCGTGACGATGCTGCGGAAGCTCATCACCGATCATGCGCCGCAGTACATCGCCGCGTCGTTCGATCTGGCCGGCCCGACCTTCAGGTCCGAGATGGCCACGGATTACAAGGCCAACCGCTCGCCCATGCCGCCGGACCTCGCGGAGCAGATTCCCTGGGTACATGAAGCCTGTGAAGCTCTCGGTGTCCCCATTCTAACGTTCGAGCGCTTCGAAGCCGACGACGTGATCGGCACGCTCGCGGAAAAAGCGGTCGAGGCCGGATTCGAGGTCGCCATCGTCACCGGCGACAAGGACTTCTTTCAGCTGGTGCATGACGGCATCACGGTCTACAACCCGAAGGAAGATGGCACGTGGTACGACGCCACGAGCGTGAAAGAGAAGTTCGGCGTCACGCCCTCGCAGGTCGTGGACGTGATGGCCCTGATGGGGGACTCGATCGACAACATCAAGGGCGTCCCCGGCATCGGCGAGAAAGGCGCGCGCGATCTGATCGCGACCTATGGCTCTGTCGAGGGGCTGCTCACGCATGCAGCCGAAGTCAGCAACAAGCGGTACCGGGAAGGGCTGCTGAACCACGCCGAGGATGCCCGGCAGAGCCGCGAGCTCGCCAGGATCCGCACCGATGTCCCTGTCCCGTTCGAGCCCGAGGCGCTTCACTATCGAGGCGCCTCACGCGAACGGTGCTTCGAGCTGTTCACACGCCTTGGATTCCGCTCGCTCGTGCTGGAATACGCCCCGACCGCCGAGACCATCGGCAAGGACTACGCCACGGTTCGGTCGCTCGACGAGCTCCAGGCGCTCGCGCACGAGTTGCAGCACGCCGGCCGCTTCGGCCTGCGCGTGCTCCCCGACGCGCCAGCCGCGATGCGCGCCGGGATCGTGGGCCTGTCGTTTTCAACGGGTCCGCGGAACGCCCGCTACGTGCCCATGGCCGACCGCCGTCCCGACGAAGGGCTGTTCGGAAACCCCGACGGCGCCGACCGCCCGGGCATGGATCGTGACGCCGCCCTCGAGGCGCTGAAGCCCCTGCTCGAGGATGACACGATCCGGAAGGTCGGGCACGACCTCAAGTTCGACGCGATCGTGCTGGCGCAGCATGGCGTCACGTTGCGCGGCCTCGACACCGACGTGATGATCGCGAACTATCTGCTCGACGCCAATCGTCCTGCGCACCCGCTCGAAGACCTGGCCATCGAGCACGCGGGCTACAAGGCGCTCACGGAGGAGGACGTTTGCGGGCGAGGCGCCAAAGCGGTTTCGTTCGCGGACATTCCAGTTGAACGCGCCCTCGACTATGCCGGCGAGCGTGCGGACCTCGCGCTGCAGGTCTCGGCACCGCTCGACGCGCTTCTGAAGAAGAATGAGCTGCAGACGTTGTACGACGAGCTGGAGCAGCCGCTCATCCCGGTCCTCGTCGCGATCGAGCGCGCCGGCGTGCGCATCGATACCGGCGTCCTCAGCGCGCAGGCCGAGCGCGTCGATCGGGAGCTTTCAACGCTGGCGGCGCGCATTTACGAGCTCGCGGGGGAAGAGTTCAACATCAACTCGCCGAAGAAACTGTCGGAGATTCTCTTCGACCGCCTCGGCATGCGCACCGAGACGATCCGTCGGACGACGAAGACCAAAGCCCAGTCGACGGCGTTCGAGGTCCTCGAGGAGCTTGCGCTCACCCACGACCTGCCCAAGCTCATCCTCGAGTGGCGGAGCCTCCAGAAGCTGAAGGGCACCTACATCGACGCGCTGCCCTCGCTCGTTCACCCGGACACTGGCCGTGTGCACACCTGCTTCAATCAGGCGGTGGCGGCGACCGGACGCCTCAGCAGCAGCGACCCCAACCTTCAGAACATCCCCATCCGGAGCGACCTCGGCCGCGAAATCCGCCAGGCATTCGTCGCCGAGCGTGGGCACGTACTCATCTCGGCCGACTACTCGCAGATCGAACTGCGCGTGCTCGCCCACCTCGCGGGCGAGCAGACGTTGATCGACGCGTTCCGCAAGGGCGAGGACATCCACGACCGCACGGCGCTCAAAGTCTTCGGATCGGCGAGTGGCCTCGGTCCGCACGAGCTTCGGCGACGGGCAAAGATCATCAACTACGCGTTGCTCTACGGGAAACAGGCATTCACGCTGGCCAAGGATATCGGCGTCCCCCGGCAGGAGGCGCAGGCCTTCATCGACGCGTACTTCGCGGGCTACCCGGCAGTCCGAGCGTTCATCGACGACCTTCTCGTCCAGGCCAGAGCCTCCGGCGTCGTCAAGACGATGTTCGGAAGACGGCGGCTCGTGCCAGACCTCAACAACCGGAACTTTCAGCTGCGCGGCGAAGCCGAACGCAAGGCGGTGAACTTTCCGATTCAGGGGACGGCCGCCGATATCCTCAAGCGCGCGATGATTGACGTCCACGCGGCGCTCGGCCAGCTGGCCGGCGGACGCGCGCGCATGATCCTCACCGTCCACGATGAACTGCTCTTCGAGACGCCGAAGGAGGCCAGTGAAGAAACGGCGGCGGCCGTCCGCGAGCTCATGGAACACGCGGTCACGCTCAATGTGCCGCTCGAAGTCGATGTGGGGATCGGGGAGAACTGGAAGGAGGCGAAGGAAGGAGGCTGAGCTCCGGGAGAGAAGCGCGCC